>Ga0308165_1000063_pt1 | contig 290260 bp, 258 predicted proteins | sample PhyWR2_FD_201032 | JGI IMG/M metagenome (GOLD analysis project Ga0308165, IMG submission 201032) | Phyllosphere microbial communities from UC Gill Tract Community Farm, Albany, California, United States - DLSLW.R2 | ecosystem: Host-associated > Plants > Phyllosphere > Unclassified | place... | reverse complement strand
CCATTCCGAACAGAGAAGTTAAGCCCACCAGAGCCGATGGTACTGCGGTAACACGTGGGAGAGTAGGTCGGTGCCGAACCTTAAAGAAACCTTGTAGTAAATCACTACAGGGTTTTCTTGTTTTATAGAGAGCAGTATGTTTAGTCTCTCAATTGATTTTTGAAACAAACTTAAATTAAGCGGAGAGTTTAGAGCCATAAAGAAAAGCAACAAATAGTAGCTTTCGGCTTCCATCTTTCAGCTTTGATAAAAATATTTAGGTGCCTATATCGGTGGTGTCCACCTCTTCCCATTCCGAACAGAGAAGTTAAGCCCACCAGAGCCGATGGTACTGCGGTAACACGTGGGAGAGTAGGTCGGTGCCGAACCTTAAAGAAACCTTGTAGTAAATCACTACAGGGTTTTCTTGTTTTAAGCATCCTGAGGACTTTTGCTAATCCTTAAAGTACATTAGGATGGTACTGGTCTGTATATATTTTTTCTTTCTCTAGTTGGGAGCTGTGGGTCGTGTCTTCCAAATAAGCAATTGCTGTATGGGTATCATTCTCTTAACGATATTTTAGTAATCTATTATTGTTTTCCATTGCAAATTAGAACCAGCCAGATTGCGTTAGAATAAGCCACCAGATCCCAGTAGTGAAAAATCCCCCTATAATTCCGATTCCAATTACCAGATTGGCAACCTTAGGATTTAAGTTATATTGGCCAGCAATCACGCCGGAAGTGACTAATGTTGGCATTGCCATTTCAAAGATGGTTACCTGTACAATTTTCCCTGTTAAGTGGAATGCAATCGCAAACATGGTTACCGCAAAAGGTGCGATTATTAATTTAAAAAGTAATGCTGTACTTATGTGTGTTAATTCTTTAAACCAACCGCTAAATTTGAGTTGTAACCCAACGGAAAAAAGTGCCAAAGGAGCAAGAGTTCCCGCAAGTTTATCTATTAATGGATTTAGAAAATCAATGTTTATAAAATGAGGTATTGTTAGTGCCAGCATACAACCGATTAACGGCGGGAAAGTAAGGATTTTATTAATTATAATCTTGAAACTTAAATTGTCTTTCCCAGATGCACGTATTCCCAAAATTATGCCTGCTGTTGCGAGCAATGTAAAGGTCACCTGATCACAAATAATAGCTATTGCAAGATACTGCTCTCCAAAATAAGCCGCAACAAGAGGGAATCCAATAAACGAGGTATTACTGAGGGAGCTTGCAAGCGTTAGCCCGCCAAAAGTGCTTTTAGTGAGTTTTTTCCTGCGACTATAAATTTTGATAAAAAACCAGCCAAATACCCACACTACAACGGGAGCGATAGCAGGAAAAAGTAAATTACTTTCCCACTTAATATAGGGCAAATATTTAAATGATGCTGCAGGAAGAGCAAGATAGATAATCCAGGCGTTAATTCCTTTATGAGCATCTTCGGGCAAGGTCTTGCTCTTTCTGAAGAGCAGACCTGCCAAAATGCATATTCCGATGAGAAAAAAGTTCAACATCTTTTACTAAGGCCAGAAATTGGCTAAGATGCAGAGGGTTTTGGTTTCTTCTTTTTGAACCAAACTTTCTTTTTGCCGTTTCCAGCCTTATGTTGCGATTTCTTTTCATCAACCGCACTGATTTCCATTGAAGCAATGTCAGCCGGTAATTCCATACGCGGAACTGGCTTTTCAATGAGTTTTTCGATATTATCGAACTTCCGTTTATCCCGCCCGTTTACCAATGTGATGGCTGTACCGGTTGTAGCGGCCCTCGCAGTTCTACCAATGCGGTGAACATAATCTGCAGGATCATTCGGTACATCATAATTGATTACCAAATCAATCCCTTCAACATCAATCCCTCTAGACAATACATCAGTTCCAATTAAAATCGGCAATCTTCGGTTTTTAAACGCCAAAAGAATGTCCTCACGCTCTTTCTGCCCCAAATCTGAATGAAAGGCTTCCGCTTTAATTCCAAGGCCTTTAAAAGCCTTATACAGCGCTTTAACTTTTTCCTTTGTAGAAGCAAAAATAATACTGCTTTTGTATTGATCATCTTTAAAGATGTCTTTCAGTAAAGCTTCTTTTTGCTGGTCATGTATATTATAAGCCTGTTGATTTATACCTTCTGCAGGCTTTGAAATTGAAATTGTAATCTGTTTAGGATCATTTAAGATTGTTCCCGCCATTTTCCTGATTTTCGGCGCCATTGTGGCTGAGAACAATAATGTTTGGCGTTTTTGTGGCAGATAACTTACAATGCGCATAATGTCATCGTAAAAGCCCATATCTAGCATTCTGTCTGCCTCATCTAAAATCAAGTGTTGCAAATGCTGCAATTTCAACGCACCAGATGATAAATGTGCCATCAAGCGGCCTGGCGTTGCAATAATAATATCTACACCTTCGCGCATAGAACGTTTCTGCTGTTCATATGCAATTCCATCACCTCCGCCATAAACAGCCAGAGAACTGATATTTGTAAAATAGGCCAGTGCTTCCACCTGCAAATCAATCTGCTGTGCAAGTTCACGCGTAGGTGCTAAAATCAGGGTATTGTTATGTCGATCTTTAGCGCGACTAATCATGTCCATTACGGGTAATAAGTAACTGGCTGTTTTTCCTGTGCCTGTTTGGGCGCAGGCAATCAAATCATGTTGCTCTAAAATTACAGGAATAGCTTGTTCTTGTATCGGAGTTGCACTTTTATACCCCATAGCCATTAAGCCTTCGTATAAATCGGGGTTGAAATTAAAGTCGTTAAAATTCAATCTGTTAAATTTATGTACTGAAACAAAAGTACCTTAAATTAAGGCGAATAACAAGCCGCATTTCCGAATTTCCATTTTCTCCTATTTGAAAAGCAGTTGCAGGTGCATTTGGGAAAAACCAGTCCCGCTTTTCGTTGCGCCGATAAAAAAATCGGCTTCCCTTCAATCGGGTTTAGATTCAATTGGCCTTTGCTGCCATTTACGGAAAAACCAACAAAATTTATAAATAAAAAACCCCAGGCAAACGCTGCCGGGGTTCGAAGGAAAAATATATGATGGTCGAAACTAATCTACGGCGATATCTTTCGCCGGACTATTCGTTTCGGGATTTTTAGGTAAATCAACACGTAAAATACCGTCTTTATAAAGTGCAGAAATCTGATCGGCCAAAACCTTATCATTTAAAGAAAAAGCTCTCTTGAAAGGCCAGTTACCATATTCTTTCCTGGTAAATTTATGTGCAGCTGTTTCTTCCTCTTTTGGTGTATATTCAACATTAAGAACATCATCTTTTGTAAAAACCTTTAGGTTTTGTTTGTCCAGCTCTGGCGCGTATAGATAAATCACGTAACGATCATCCATTTCTTCAATATTCGCCGGAACATGTTTAATTTTCTGGTTAAAGAAACCATGCTCGTGTCTTCCAAATCCATGTCTGCCGCGTGGGCCAAATTTGCCGCGCGCATCAAATCCTCTATAATTCATTTTGCCGTTATGGCATCTATTTTCGTAATACATATTTTAAAATTATTTATTGTTAAATGTGGTATCAATAGATAGCGGCGCAACGGCTGTATCTTTATGATGCCTGTAATTTTGATGTGGGTTAACACCACAATCTCTGTGTTGGTAATGTCTATTGCTAAAGTCCAGTCGGTTTGGATATCCTTTTTGCACGGCAAGTGCATTTAGACTGTAAAATGTACCCACGGCTGCCGCGAATGCAAGTAGAAATCTAAATGGTCTCATCTTAATAGTTGATTTCTACGTTATGCAAACTGTGCGTACCTTTCAAATTTGTAGTGAATGAATATCCATCAATGGGAACAATGGGTTCATAACCAGATTCGTGATCATAATACTTTACAAACCTACTGCGGTTGCCAAAGAAGATCATTCTGAAAGCCATTGCCACAAACAATGCAACCAACATATATTTAAATACAAATGGCGCAAAGAAAAGGGTAGCACCCAATATTACACCGAAACCTATAGCTCTTATTATTTTAATCATTTTTTGTCGTTCTTTTTCCAGGTAGACGTGGCTGCTTTAATTTTACTTTAAGAAATTTCATTTTTTTTAAAATTTAGCTAATCTCTTTTCTCGATGCTGTTTTTTCATTTGAAACGGATCGCTTGTCCGGAGACTTTACCGCATAAAAAAAGCCAGCGTAAGCTGGCTTTTTCCTATTCTTCCCGTTTTCTATGCCAGTCTCTACATCTGGTTTTATATTCTGAACGGAACCGATCTCTTTCTTCAACACTCATATGTCTCCACTTCTCACGCATTGCGTATTTGCGTTCGGCAAATTTCTTTCCGCCACCTTTTCCGAAACTACCAAACAGCAACCTGCATAAAACCAGAAGGCCCAGCGCCTGCCAGAAGTTTAAACGCCCAACGTGGGCAACTTCGGGCAGAATTGAATTCCATAAAAACCTGATGGCAAAGCCTAAACAAGTGGCGCCTAAAATGGCCACAGGGATAAAAAAGAGAAACTTTTTACCTCGACTAAAATTTCCACGCCTCATAATCCAAAGTTAATAGTTAATAAATTCCTGATATAAATATTGTAAACGGTTGCGAAGGTGTTTCACTGCGTAACCTTTTCTTGAAATTAATGTTTTAATGTTTTCGCCAGTTTCATTTGCGATATCCTGAAAGGTGCGGTCTTCCAGTTCATTTTGTACAAATACATAGCGTTGATTTTCCGGAAGTTCGTCTAATGCGGTAAACAATTGATCCCAGAATAGCTTTTTTAAGCTTTCTTCTTCCGGGCTGTATGATTCTGCAAACAAGATTTCGCGGAAACTGATTTCGCCATCTTCATCTTCAAAAGCCAAATCTTCAATCAATTCGTCCTTTTGCTTTCTGTATCGATCGGTAATTTTATTTCGCGCAACGCGATAAAGCCAGCTGCCAACCTGTTCAATTGCATTGGCTTCTGGTTGATTGCTGAACTGATACCAAACATCCTGCAAAATATCTTCTGCATCCTCATCTGTATTCACCCGCCCGCGGATGAAACTGAAAAGGCGTTTACCATAATTGGCAACAGCAGAAATTATTGTTTGGGATTCGTTTTTTGGCACTATATATTCTTTTACATCTGTGTAGACGTGCGAAAGTAATTTTTACTTTAAATTACTTTATTTTTTTTGATATAAGAATATAACGATTTGGTATTCAGTTTTTTATTTTAAAGTTGCTGTCGGATTGCTGCCTTTATCAATCAATATTTTAATAGTTCCTTTCAAATCTGAAGTATAAATTTTGCTTTGATCAGCACCATTTTCGGTTCCACTGAAGAAAATACGGTCATCAGAAGTTACAAACAAATGAGAGACATGAACTTCGGCAGGAGAAAGTTTGCTGAGTTTTTTGTCTGCTAGATTTATAAGATAAACAGATTGCACCATATTGTTTCCTGTAGCAGCATTTCCTGCATTAAAAATAAGCTGTGTACCGTTTTCGACAAAGAAAAACCGGCTGTTTTTAGTGATGTTTAATGGAATTCCCAATTGGCTGGCGATGTTTTTAGTATCAATTTTTTTTCCGTTTGCGGTATAGATATAAAGATTTTTTAAATCATGAACAAGCACTTCTGTGTCGTTTTTCCAGGTTGGCCCGTATAGATTTGTATTTGATGAACCGTCTAACGTTACATAACCGGATTGATCGGTTTTTACCAGCGCTACTGTTTCAAGGCCGTTTTTAGAAAGAACATTAATGGCGATATTTTTGCCATCTGGCGCCCATGATGCACCGAAATAGTCAGGATAATTGACTACCAATCGGCTTTGCATTTTGTTTTCCATATCGGCAATCCAGACACTTTTATGTCCTGAACTATCGCTTACGGTGTATGCAAATTTATTTCCATCAGGCGAAATTGCCGGATCAGTTGCGCTACCAAAAGAAATCTGTTTTAACGTATCAATACTCGTAGCAACTATTTTATCTCCATTTTGATAAGCCAAAGCGATTGCCCTGTTGCTGAGTGAAACTGTATCTAAAAGTGCATTCGTTTGTTTTTCATCAGTCTTCTGGCTATCGGTACATGCGGAGAACAATGCAATTGCTATAAATGACAGGTTGCGGATGGATTTAATCATGCACAATTTTACAAATTGTTTTTAAACAAAAAGATCCGGATTTTTCCAAAAACCCGGATCTTGCTTTCTTATGATATTTTAAGTTTTTTAACTCTTCTTTTTATCTGCATAACCAAATACCTTTTGCAGTAAAGTAGAACTTCTGGAACCCAGGTTATCTCTAATTTTTAACTCTTCCTTCGCTACTTCAATAAAAAGACCATCAATAGCTTTTTGGGTCACGTAATCTGTTAAATTGGTGTTCACAGGTTTCACTAAAGGCAATTTGTTGTATTGTGTAGTTAAATCGCCGTAGTATTTTGTTGCATTTACTTTATTCAAGCTGCTGGTTACAATCGGACTAAATTTCGCTGACAGTTGCGCAGTGGTAACGCGTTTAAAATATTCGGTTGCAGCGTCTTTATTGCCCAACAGAATGTTGGTCGCATCTGTTAATGTCATTTGTTTAATTGCAGAAATAAAAATGGGCTTGGCTTCTTTTGCTGCATCTTCTGCGGCACGGTTTAAACTGGTAATAACATTATCACAAAGCGAGTTCATGCCAAGCGAGCGCAATGTTTTCTCTACTTTCTGTGCTTCAGGAGGCATCAGAATTTTTACAGCAAGGTTACCCAAAAAACCATCTTTTACAGATAGACGGTCTGCTCCGGCAGATACGCCAATCTCTAAAGCTTCTTTAATGCCCTGGCCAATTTCCAAACTAGTTGGTGTGCCTGTTGCAGATGTTGTGCTGCTTTTTGAGGTTACTTTTTTAAGTATATCACCAATTTTAATCTGAGCAGATACAGGTTCTTTAGCAAGAACCATCAGCGCAACTGTCGCAATTGCCAGGTTTAATTTTTTCATTGATCTAATTTTTATGGAACCAAAAACAGCCAAACGATGGATGCATTGCCAAAGATACTTTTTTCTTCCCTTTGCAGATTTAGATTAATCAGAGATTGATTCATTCTGATGCGGTCTTCACAAAAATATTTTCTATACTTGAGGGATAATTTTCATTGACCCTATTTATTGAAATTCATAAAAAACACAGCTGGCGCACGTCAGTATGAAGATTCTGATCTCATTGCAGAGTATAAGAGAACCGGCGATTTAGACGCTCTGGGAACCTTATACAATAAATATATGCATTTGGTTTTTGGGGTATGTTTCAATTATTTTAAAGATGAAGAACAGAGTAAGGATGCGGTGATGCAGATTTTTGAAGAATTGGTTGGCAAACTCAAAGTACATGAAGTTCAGAATTTCAAGAGCTGGCTTCATGTGCTCACCAGAAACCATTGCTTAATGGCTTTGAGAAAAACATCTAAACAAAATAATGTGCCGCTAGACGAAACTTTTGTGGAAAATACAGAGATTGTGCATCTGGATATAGACAACACAAAAGAAACTCAGCTTACCATAATGGAAAAGTGCATGGATACTTTACCAGAAGAACAACGAAAAAGTGTAGATTTATTCTATCTGCAAGAAAAATGCTATAAAGAAGTTGCTGAAATAACCGGTTATGATATGCTCAAAGTGAAGAGTTATATTCAAAATGGTAAGCGGAATTTAAAGATTTGTATAGAAAAGAATAGTGGTGAATAACGATTGGTTAGATATTGATGTGCTTGAAGATTATCTTGATGGTAAGCTTGATGCAAAGACTATGCACTTCGTTGAACGCCAGGCTTTGGAAGATCCTTTCGTTGCAGAAGCAATTGAAGGTTTACGCCAATCGCCAAAACGCAAAGAGCACATTTCTCTTTTACAGAAACAGCTTTACCATCGCATTGCGAATGAACCGGTAAAGAAAAAAATCTGGGGCATTACAACACACAGACTCAGCATTGCAGCCACAGCAACTGTGGCATTTATTGCCGTAAGTATTTTGTTTTTTATGCGCGAAACAAACCGCAAAAATGCAGAAACTGCACAACGCAAAGCCAACGGAATAGAAGTTACGTTGGATACATCCACGCAAATTGCCGTAAGTAAAAAGCCGCTTGTAAACTCTTCGACCGAAGTAGACAAAACAGCGGTTATAGACGAGGCAATTAAAAAATCAAAAACGGGAGATCTCGCTCAAAATTCACGTAAATTTTCCAAACAGACAGAAAAAGCGGCGTCAACATTTAGTAGAAAGGAAACAAACGTACGCACGGGCGCAGTCGATTCAGTATTTGCAGAAAGTCAGGCATTTGCTGCTGCACCGGCAAACTCAACACGGGTTGTATATAACGGAAATGTGGTGTCTCAGGAGGGAAAACCAATTTCAGGTGCAATTGTAAAAACAGCCGATGCCAAAAAAGTAACCTCCACAGATGGGAATGGATTTTTCTCCTTACCTGTAGATAGTCTAGAACGGAATAAAGAAATTCTGGTAAAAGCCAACGGCTATGACGAGAAAATTGTAAAACCAGATGTGAATGCACTTCGCGCAGCTTTAACTGGTGACAAATCTCTGAATGAAATCGCAATGCTTACCGGATCAAACGGACATTCCAAGCAAAATATTCCCGCGCCGAAAATTGTACTCAAGGCTGATCAAAATTTGAATGGCAAAATTGCCGGCGAAATTTCAAAGCCGATTCCCGTATCTACAATAGATTACAATCAATACCTTGAACGGAATAACAAATTCTACAATGCCGCTGATGGCGATCAATATGTTATTGTACGGTTTAAAGTTAGAAAAAACGGACGGCCAACACGCATAGAAGTAATCAAGTCTGTTGATAAGCGATTGGATAAAGAAGCCAAGCGTTTAATCGAAACTGGTCCAGATTGGGTATTGCCAAAAAACGGCACTGATGCCGTAGAACTGAGTATCCGGTTTTAAAAATAAAACGCACCACGTTCCAAAATCATTTTATGTACAATTTACCACGTTACGCAACCGCCGGCAGGGCAGAAATTATTGACTTTATGCAAACGCATGATTTTGTTACTTTGATTGGATTTGATGGAGAATATCCTGTAGCCACACAAATCCCGGTAGAAGTTGTGGTTTCAGACGATGAGATTAAACTCATCGGACATATTATGACCAATACCGATCATTGTTCTGCATTCAAACAAAACGCAAATGTGCTGGCTATTTTTACCGGCGCACATGCCTACATCAGCGCTTCTGTTTATGAGCAGCCTGCTGTTGCTTCTACCTGGAATTATAAAACTGTGCAGGCAAAAGGACAGATCAGACTAATGTCTTCAGAAGAAACTTATCTGGTGATTAAGAATTTGACTGATAAATACGAGAATCCTCAGACCAGTAAGGCGGCATTTCACCAAATGGATGAAGCCTATATTCAAAAGCATTTAAAAGCAATTACCGGATTTGAGATTGACGTAACTAATCTCGCCCATACATTTAAGCTCAGCCAGAATCAATCGACAGAAAATCAAAGGCAAATTATTGCGAATCTGGAAAAGAGCGGTGAGCGAAATGATCAGGATTTGGCGAAAGAGATGAAAAAAAATCTTTAATCGGTTTTCTGCATTTGCAGAAATTTTAACTCATAAAAAAAGCCAAAGTGTTAAGACTTTGGCTTTTTGAATATAGTATCGGATTTTGTTTTATTTGAAGTAGTAAATTGCGGCATAAATAAGTGCAGCAAGTGTTGCAGATACTGGAATGGTTAAAATCCATGCCCAAATTAAATTAATAGTTACGCCCCAGCGTACAGCAGAGACACTTTTTACAACACCTACACCTACAATTGAGCCGGTTATGGTATGCGTTGTTGAAACCGGAATTGCAAAATGTTCTGTTATCCCTAATGTAACTGCACCTGCAGCTTCAGCTGCTACACCTTCCAATGCAGTAACTTTAGTGATTTTAGAACCCATGGTTTTAACAATTTTCCATCCACCACTCATGGTCCCAAGCGATATCGCTGAATAACATGCAACAGGAACCCATCCGGGCATAGATTCAAAATCAGGTATTACTTTTGAGGCAATTAAAGCTGTAGCGATAATACCCATTACTTTTTGGGCATCGTTACCACCGTGGAAAAAGCTCAATGCTGCAGATGAAAGCAGCTGTAAACGTTTAAACCATTTTTCTGCTGTTGCAGGTTTAGCATATCGGCAAATATTTATAATAATTAATGTAATGACTACAGAGATTACCATACCAATTACTGGCGCCAACACAATAAAGGATACGATTTTAACTACGTAACCCATGTTTACAGCGTCTAAAGCACTTGCACCGGTAAGCATAGCATGTGTCATTCCCGCTCCGGCGAACCCTCCAATCAGGGTGTGCGAAGAACTTGAAGGAATACCATACCACCAGGTAAGTAAATTCCAGATAATTGCCGCAACCAAACCTGCGAAAATTACCTCCAGGGTAATATATTGCTCTATAACTGTTTTAGCAATGGTATTGGCCACTTTATGGTCGGTAAAGTAGAAATAAGCCGCAAAATTAAATAGCGCGGCCCAAAGTACAGCCTGAAAAGGTGTAAGTACTTTGGTGGATACGATTGTAGCAATGGAATTTGCTGCATCGTGGAAACCGTTAATGTAATCAAAGGCGATAGCCAGAATGACTACAACAACCAGCAAGGTAGTTACCATGTTTTAAGTTTATTAGGCGTTTTTAACAAGGATAGTTTCAAGAACATTTGCAACGTCTTCACATTTGTCTGTTGCTTTTTCTATCGTTTGTAAAACCTCTTTTTGTTTAATCAATTCTATTGCATTGGTTTCGTATTCGAAGAGGCGTGCAACAGCCAATGTAAATACGTAATCTGCCTGGTTTTCTCCGCTGTTAATGCGGATACAAGCATCAGCAATTACACGGATATTTTTAAAGCTTCTCAATTCCTTAATTGCTTTATCAATATCTGTACACATTTCGACAAGCAATTCTGCAATTTTAACGATAGGTTCGTTAATGGCGTTCATGTTGTACATCTGCATACGGTTCGCCGTGCCATAAATATAATCTGCCACGTCATCTACAGCTGTAGCCAACTGATGGATATCTTCTCTATCGAAAGGTGTGATGAAGTTTCTACTTAATTCCAGAAAAATAGAGTGTGTAATATCATCGCCTACATGTTCTAAACGTTCAATTTCTTTGAAAATGGCTTTCCTGCTTTCCGGATCTGCGGTGCTAACCATCTCCAAAAGCGTTTCAGCAATTTTCAATGCATTGCTTCCTGCTTGTTCAAAAAGAGGATGGAACTTTCTGTCTTGAGGGGTAAAGAACTTAAAAATATTGTTCATGTCAATTTTTATATCCCGCAAAATTACGATGTCAATGTTAATTTAATGTTAAGTTGTTAATTATATTAAGAAATCGTAATCTGTTATAAACTGAACGCGAGCCAGTTTCGCAATTTTAGGAAGAAGTGGAAACGCAATTGATGCTGCCACGGATGGGATTTAAGCGCAGTTTTTAACCAATTTTAAATCATTTAAAGCTCAGGTGTTTGTTTAATCACGTTTCGCTATTTTATTTTTTAGCTCGCCGGGGCATGAGATATTATTAATTTATGGCTTTGTCGGCTTTTTGCAACGTAAAGGCAAATGTAGTGCCTATGCCGGGTGTACTTCTTACGGAGATGGTTTGCTGGTGTGCTTCAAGAATATGTTTTACAATTGCTAAACCTAAACCGGTACCTCCAACTTCACGAGAACGATGAGTGTCAATTCTATAGAAGCGTTCAAATAAACGAAGCAGGTGTTTTTCTTCGATTCCGATTCCGTTATCTGTAACCTCGATCAGAAACTGATCATGAAGTTCGAAAATTTTGATAGCAGTTTCTCCATTGTCAACGCCGTATTTAATGCTGTTTACTATAAGATTGATCATCACCTGGCGGATTTTCTCCCGATCGGCGTTCACCATGGTTACCGCCGTATATTTATCTTTAAAGAACAAAGTAATGTTTTTGATTTTTGCCCGGTCTTCCAGATTGTCCATTACCTCTTTAGCCAGATTTACAAAGTCGAATTTTTGATAGTGGATTGGAGATTCACCGGTTTCCAGTTTTGCTATGGCATCTAAATCATTAATCAGATAACTCAGACGTTCCACGTTATTTTCTGCTTTTTTCAGGAAAATTACAGCTTGGTCCGGATCGTCTTCAATGCAATCTTGTAATGTTTCAATATAACCCTGAATGGCAAATAAAGGGGTTTTAAATTCATGAGATACGTTGGACAGAAATTCCCTTCTGAATTGCTCTTGTTTTTTGAGCATATCAATTTCTTTTTTCTTTGCGCCCGCCCACTCCTTTACTTCATGTTCTACATCATTTATTGGATCTGAGCTAACGTACTCACCTAAAGCATCTTTCAAATCTTTACCCAACTTCAAATTGTGTATCAGTTTGTAAATCAGTTTAATTTTGGTGTAAATATATTTTTCGAGTAAATAATAGAAAACCAGAAAGCTGGAGAGGAACGAAACACCAAAAGAGATGGCGAGATAGTATAAACTGTGCTGAAAGTAAAAGTTAACCATGCCTATAGACAATCCGACAGCAAGGGCAGTAAATAAGACCAGCACACTAAGTTTCATGGTGCAATTTAGTGCTTTTATGTTAATGGATTGTTAAGCCATATGCTTTTTATGCAAGCCGAATTTTAAAAACGCAAATTGCCGCCGTTTAAAAAATTTGCTTTTCAGTAAGGTACTTCCAATATCTTTTCGGAACATGTTGCGTGTGGAGCTTCATGTTTTTTCTGGCCACAATATTGGTGCTTTTAAAATAATCTTTCCATAAATCTGCATACAAGCTTTCCTGATGATCCATGAATCCATCAGAAAGGGATTTTTTTTCCAGTTTATCTGCGAAATTTATCGTTACTTCTTCAACGCTATTTAAATCATAATGAAGCCCGTAATGTCTTTTTAAATCGTAAATAATCCATTGCTGATCTGCGTAGCGATTCTTAAAGTGATTGGAAATGAGCGGCAAAACATTAAAATCAGGATCAATGTGCGCATAGAATATTCCATCTGACGTTTTCTGAAAACGGATAAAAGCCTCCATGCGGTGTTTTTCACGCTCAACACTTTTGGCGAATTTTGATAAAGAAATCACATGTTCATTACCGTAATTCTGTTCAGCTCCTTTTTCGTTCTGAAAAATATAACATGAGAATTGAAATAAATGATTGTATGCTTCCGGAAGTTCGGAAAGGTAGCTGCAATAGAATTTTCTCAACCAGTCTTTTTGAACTTTTTTTTGTAATGCACTCCAAACCCGATCTGATTTTTCTGAATCGCTCACTACACTAAAATAGTTATCGAATGCATCTGGCTGAAAAAGTTGGTCAACCTTAAGCATTGTTGACCCAGGTTTGCGTTCAAACCATTCGAAAACCGATGTCAATAGTCCGGTAAAAGATCCATCAAAAGTATATATCATAATTAAAAAAGAAGCATTTGGCTACTATCTGTTTTTAGGTATTTGCTTTGGCTTTCTGCTAAAATAAACGCCTTAATTTGTGTTCCCTGATAGTCTTTAAGTTGGAAAGGGCTATCTGCACAGATGATGAAATGCCGGGCCCGATTATAGGCTACGCCAATTTTCTTTAATTGATCTATGCGAAGTTTGCCAAATTTTCTCGCCTGAACAATTTTCTTTGCAGACATAATGCCAATTCCCGGAATGCGTAAAATCATTTGATAATCTGCAGTATTAATATTTACGGGAAAATGTTGCATATTACGGATTGCCCAGCTCAGTTTAGGATCAATGTCTACATCAAGATTGGGGTTTGCATCATTTAGAATTTCCTGAACTTTAAATCCATAAAACCGCATAAGCCAATCGGTCTGATATAATCTGTTTTCCCGCAAAAGCGGAGGTTGAGTACCCAAAATTGGCATTCGCGTATCATTGCTAATCGGAATATAACCAGAATAATAAACCCTTTTTAACGCGAAATTCTGGTAAAAGGAATTTGCTGTATACATGATGTCTTTGTCTGTCTCTGGCGTGGCACCTATTACCATTTGTGTACTTTGACCGGCCGGCACAAACTTTGGCACGTGTTTAATCAACTTTTTTTCTTCTGAGAGCTGGATCATTTGTTTGTTTACAAAATCCAAAGGTTTAATCACGTCGATATGGCTTTTCTCAGGAGCAAGGAGTTTTAAGCCTGCTTCCGTAGGCATCTCGAGGTTTATGCTCATTCTATCAGCGTATAAACCTGCTTCCTTTATAAGTTCATCACTTGCTCCAGGAATAGTTTTTAAATGGATGTATCCATTATACCGTTGTTCGAGCCTAAGTTTTTTCACTACCAGAAGTAGGCGTTCCATAGTGAAATCTGCATTTTTAAAAATTCCGGAACTCAGAAATAAGCCTTCTATATAATTACGGCGGTAAAAATTCATTGTGAGTTCCACAACTTCATCTACTGTAAAAGCAGCCCGTTTAATATCATTACTCTTTCTGGACACACAGAAAGCACAATCATAGATGCAATGGTTGGTAAGTAAGATTTTGAGCAGGGACACACAACGGCCATCTTCGGTATATGTGTGGCAAATGCCCGATGAATGCGAGTTGCCAAGGCCTTTATTATCATTTTTCCGATTGCTCCCGCTCGATGAGCAAGAAACATCATATTTTGCGGCATCGGCCAATATATTTAGCTTTTCACGAATCCTGTCAGACATATCAGCAATTTATTTGCTAACAAAAATAGCCATAAAATACTAATTTATTTAGTTTTTATAGCTACAAACAGATTCTTTACAGGAATGTTTTATCTTTTGCCTTCCCACTCCTGGTAAAATTGTTCCAGATAATGAAGCATAAATTCATGTCTTTGCGCGGCAATTGTTTTACCGGTAGTTGTATTCATCATATCTTTAAGGAGGAGGAGTTTCTCATAAAAATGATTGATGGTTGGGGCAGTTGTATTTTTGTAGCTGTTTTTATTCAGATGTTGTTCGGGTAGGATAGATGGGTCATATAATACTCGGTTTTTAAAGCCGCCGTAGGTGAAAGCTCTGGCAATGCCGATGGCACCAATAGCATCGAGGCGATCTGCATCTTGTACAATGTGCATCTCTTTTGAGGAGAAGGAACTATTGTCGAAACTATTTTTAAAAGACATGTTTTGTATAATAAGCTTAACATGTTCTATTGTCTCCTTCGGAACGTTAATAGATGCCATAAATTCTACTGCGATCTTAGGCCCGAGTTCTTCATCACCATTATTAAATTTAGGATCTGCGATATCATGCAAAAGTGCAGCAAGTTGCACTACAAGAGCATCACCGCATTCCTGTTCATTAATACTATTTGAAGTTTTAAAAACCCGTTCAATGTGAAACCAATCGTGTCCTGCCTCAGCATTTTCAAGCGTTTTCTGGACAAAAAGAATCGTTTTTTCAAGTATTTCCTGCATAATTAATAACTAAGTTCCAAAGATATTAGTTTTGGACAGGCTTTGAAAAAATGATATCAACAACCCTAACTGGCCGCCATTCTTTTCTCGTCATCGGAAATTATTTTGATCAGGTCTTTGTGGTCAAGAACCAACAAATGACTTGGATCAACTTCAAGAATTGCTGCAATCTGAAATAAACGGTCTACGGTTAATTTACTGTAACCGAGTTCAATTTTGCTGTATGCATTTTGGGAAATATCAAGCTTTGCAGCCAAATAATCTTGGGTGTAGTCTCTGTATTCTCTAATTTTTCTAATGTTCCCAGCAACGTTCCTCGTCTTTAAAGCTAATACATCTTCCATAAGGGATAATTTAATTTTAAGTTCTAGGTAATTACGCAAAACCTCTCACTTTGGTTTTTTTAATGGATATTTTTTTGAGAATATTTTTTAACATTGAGATTTAAGGGGTTCATTTTGTTGGAGATAAATTTTGTATTAAATGGATTTCAATACAATCCCCAATCGTCTTCGATGTCGTCTTTTTCGAAGTGTCTTACCCATTCAATGAAAAAAAGTCTGAACCTTTCAATTTCAAATAATACGATGTCTTTGTATTCTGGTGTGCAAATTTCAAACATGTCTGCAGCTCTTACCTGTACTTCAAGTTCTTTACAATTTGTACGGATAATGGAGGCATTTTCCATACGAAGTATATAGGTATCGGCGCCTTCTGCACCAATTATTTTAGGGCATAACATCAGCGCATTCTGCATAATCAGATCAGTAGTCATTTCAGCAAGATCTCCTTCCAGGGTTTCACAGAATAAAGCCGAATATTTATATACTTCCCTTGCCTGGTTGTAGAGTGTTTTAGCTCTGAAGACTTTTAACCGTACTTTTTCAGCATCAGCAGAAGAGAGGTTTTGTTCATCCTCGTCATTTCTGCCGATTCGGTTAAATTCTTCCCATTCGGGCATATGGTTCAGATCGTCAAAATCCATATTTTAAAATTATTTCTACGCTGAGAAACGTAGGAGCGTGTAATATATTAATTTTTATGTAGAAAGTAAATTAGTTTTCTACAGGATTAACTCGTCTGGTTCCATCGTAAAGCTCATACTCGAGTAATCTGCAATCTAATTTGCCATTGTAAAATTCTACTTTTTTAGCCGCCTTTAATCCGATTTTTTTTGCGAGATCAGGGTTGCCGGTAAAAATATATCCACTGTAACCTTTACAATTTTGTTTCATGAAATCGCCCATTCTTTTGTAGGTCAATTCCAGCTTGCTGTGTACACCTAGTCTTTCGCCGTACTCCGGATTGAATACTACTGCTCCTTTTCCGCCCTCCGGAACCTGGGTTTCCTGGAAATCACAGACTTCAAAGTCAATTAAGGTGTCTACACCAGCGGTTTTAGCATTTTTTCGGCTTACATCAACTGCATCTTCAGAAAGATCGGTCGCTACTATTCTGAAGTCTATATTTTTAATTACCTGATCTTTCAGTAGTCTGCGCTCTGTAAAGAAAAGTTCCTCATCATATCCTAAAATATGCATAAATCCATAATTCATTCGGTAAAGGCCCGGAGCACGATTGGTTGCAATTAATGCAGCCTCAATGGCGAGGGTTCCTGAGCCACACATTGGGTTGATAAATGGAGATTTGCGGTCCCATTGTGTTGCATAAATTACTCCTGATGCCAGCGCTTCAAGCATTGGCGCTTTACCCGGTATCTTCCGGTATCCGTGTTTCGCGAGTGTTTCTCCTGATGTATCAATAAAAACGGTTGCTTCACTATCTTTCCAGTATAGATGAACAACACTTTTATTTGCATCTGATCCAGAATTCGGACGCATTCCTTTTTTATCTTTTATCCGATCTACAATTGCATCTTTAACTTTTAAATTTGCAAACAGCGGTGTAGTAATATTCGGATTGTCAACATTTGATGTAACCGAAAAATAACCAGAAAAATCAATTAGTTCTTCCCATTCAATGGCAGAAATTTCTTTATAAAGATCATCCGGAGTATTGGCTTTAAAATCTTTTACTGCATATAAAATCTGGCTTGCGCACCTCAGGTTGAGGTTTAACCGAATGCATTCACTCAAGGTCAAATTGAGCTCTAAGCCTGTTGGAAAAAGGCGTTCAACAGTGTAGCCTAAAGCTTCAACTTCCTGGTTTAAATAGCTAGAAAGACGTTTGTTGCAGGTGATAACAACTCTGCTTTTATTGTGGAAAACTTGCATAATAATATTTGCGAAGTTATCAATAAAATTATTGAGATTTGAAGTTTATAGTACAAGTTATGGAAATTAAAGGAAAAGTACACGAAGTAGGAGCAACGCAACAAGTGAGTGAGACGTTCAAAAAACGCGATTTAATAATTGAATATGCAGAAAATCCAACATATCCAGAATATATCAGATTTGAAGCATTACAAGACAAAACCGCATTATTAGATAGTTTTAAAGCGGGTGATGAAGTTGAGGTTTTCTTTAATTTACGTGGCCGACCTTGGACAGATAAATCAGGTAAAACATCATATTTTAACAGTTTGGTGGTATGGCGCATTAATGCTGTAGCGGCAAATGCTCCTGCTCAAGGTGCTCCTGCGTATGCAGCTCCTGTAGATGTAAGCAATACACCCGGCGATGATGATGATTTGCCTTTCTAATAAAGACTCTTTTTTAAGCAAACAATTTTGAACTATGCCGGAATTTAATTCCGGCATTTTTTTTAATCGAAAATTTCGCTTACAATTCATTCTCAGCATGATAAGTCGTGTTAAAATATGTTAAAAACAATGTCTTAAAGCCCTTATTGCCTAATTTTGATTTGCAACTAATTCCTCTTACTCCCCATTTTATTAACAACGGGTTATTTGCAATACGCTAATTAATGAAAAAAAGAAGTTTTTTATTCATAACCATCCTAATGACCATTGCCCTGCTTGGGGTTTTTGTAATGCAGTTGTATTATATTAAGGAGGCGTATGACTTGAAGTCTCAACTGTTTGACGAGCAGGTAAATCAAACGCTTAATACTGTTGTGAGCAAGGTGCAGCGCCTTAATGTTGCCAGTAATATTAATAAAAAGGAAGAGGAAAATCGGTTAAAACAAGAAGAAGATCTTCGGGATCGTGAATTCGATATCAAAACATTAAAACAAGATTTTGCTCAAGACGAAGAAATTCGCAAAAGTCAGCAACAGGCCGAGATTGAGAATTATCTTAACCAACAAGACAGTTTAATTCATGTGTTATATAAAAGTACGCAGGTTTTAACTGAAAAAGCCTTTAAATCGCTTTCTACTTATGACCCGAAAATGGGAAAATCTTTGCTCGATGTGCAGGTAGACGCCGTGGTTGACAAAAACTATAACCTTAAGGGCTACAGTATGCGCTCAAAGTTAGCATCGCCCGATAATAAAACCTTTAATTTCAGATCACTTATCACGCTGCCAGACAGTATTCGTTACTATGGTGAAGACAGGACCACAGGGTCGCCTGCATTAATTACACTTCCTAAAATTTCAGAGGAGCTGGAGAAAAAATTTACGAGGGAAGATCGCCTGGCAAAACTTAAATATGAGCAAACCTTAAGCGCAATAAGTAAAGGATCAAAAACATATTCTTTGTCTGGTTCAGCTCTGCTACAGGATGTGGAGAAAGAAATGCGTGAGGTAAATGTCCCCATTTACAAACGCATCAATTTTAACGATTTAAATTTATTGTTAAGCCGCGAATTTGTAAATCATAATATCTTTCAGCGTTATGATATGCAGGTGAAACTTGCGCAGAAAGATTCTGTTCTTTTTTTACAGGCATCAAATCCTAATAAAACTTTTCAAGACAAAGATACCTATCGTGTTCCTTTGTTTGGTAACGATCTTTTCCGAGATCCAGGTATTCTGGAAGTAAATTTCCCCAATAAAAATTCTGCTATAATTTCCAATCTTAGCGCTACCCTGGCATCTTCAATTGGTTTACTCTTAGTTTTGGTATTTATTTTTTCTTATACCCTTTACGCCATCTTGCAGCAGAAGAAGATTTCAGAAATGAAGACAGATTTTATTAACAACATGACGCATGAATTTAAAACGCCTGTAGCCACAATAATGATTGCAAGCGAAGCATTAAAAGATTCGGAAGTTACTGAGGATAAAGCACGGTTAAAACGTCTTGCCGGAATAATTTATGATGAAAACGTGCGGTTAGGAAATCACATTGAACGGGTTCTCAGTATTGCTCGTTTAGAAAAGAACGAGATTAAAATGGAGAATGAAGAAGTGGATATGAATGATCTGGTTACGATTGTTCTGGATAGCATGAGTCTGCAATTGCAGAAAAAAAATGCTACAATTCACCTTCATACAGAAGCAAGTAATGCAAAAGTGATGGGCGATGAATTGCACCTGTCTAATGTCTTATATAATCTGATAGACAATGCAAATAAATACAGTGCAGAAAACCCCGAAATAACGATAACAACCCGAAATACGGCTAAAAACCTGATTGTGGAAATTTCTGATAAAGGAATAGGTATGACGAAGGAGCAATCAAAACGAATATTTGACCAGTTTTACCGCGTACCTACCGGAAATCTTCATGATGTTAAAGGCTTTGGTCTGGGATTGAATTATGTTCAGGATATTATTAAAAAATTAAACGGAACCATTAAAGTACACAGCGAAAAAGACATTGGAACTACCTTTGAAATATCGCTACCTTTATAATCTATAACCATCGGTACAAAAGCTTGCTTTGTCGACACATTTCGGTTTCCAAAACCAAATTGCCTAATATAGCAGTAGACTAATATTTTATACTACTAAATTAAGCACTATGCAAAGTCAAAACCAATTTTTAAATGTAGGCGAAGCGACTTACGTTAGTAAATTAAAAAAGATGAAAAAAATACTTCTCGTAGAAGACGATCCTAACTTAGGTTTATTGTTGCAAGATTATCTACAGCTTAAAGGTAAATTTGATGTAGTGCTTTGTACTGATGGCGAGGAAGGTTTAAGATCTTTTAATAAACAAAATTTTGACTTGTGTATTCTGGATGTAATGATGCCGAAGAAAGACGGTTTTACATTAGGTAAAGACATCCGGAAAGTTAATGCCCATGTACCGATCATTTTTGCAACCGCCAAAACAATGCTCGAAGACAAATCTGCAGCTTATGATCTTGGTGGAGATGACTACATCACAAAACCCTTCCGAATTGAAGAGCTTCTATTGCGTATAAATGCGATGTTTAAACGAATTTCAAGCAAAACCTCAGGCAGTGAAGAAGCTGTGGAAACAGAATTTACAATCGGCAAATATATTTTTGACTATACTACCCAAATTATAACCCTGGCAGATCATCAGCAAAAACTATCCACAAAAGAAGCTGAATTGTTGCGCTTACTTTGTTTGAAGAAAAACACAGTGTTAACCAGAGAAGAGGCATTGCTCACCATCTGGCATGATGACAACTATTTTAACGGAAGAAGTATGGATGTTTTCTTAAGCAAGCTGAGGAAATATTTGAAAGGTGATCCTGAAGTGGAAATTATCAATGTACACGGGAAAGGATATAAATTATTGGTTAACTAAATGAATATTTAACCATAAAAAAAGGGAAATGATTATCATTTCCCTTTTTTTTATCTACGATTCTGAGATCAGATATAAAGATTTTCAGTCATGGCGGGAATGATTCCTTTTTCCGTCGCAATACCAAATAGTGTATCAATAGCCTTACGGCCCTCACCACCCAAGTTGATACTATAATTGTTAACATATAGTTCAATGTGTTTGTACATCACGGCTTCATCCATAGCCTGCGCGTGTTCCCGTATAAAATCCAAGCCAGATTTTGGATGGGCAAAAGCATATTCTACAGATTGTCTAATGAGTCTGTTTACTTTCAATTGTATTTCGCGATCGAGTTTTCTGTTAATTACGATTCCGCCTAGGGGAATTGCACAGCCTGTTTTTTTCTCCCAATAATCGCCCAAGTCAACAATTTTGGTTAAGCCTTTATCTTGGTATGTAAACCTGTTTTCGTGAATAATTAAACCAAGATCAATTTTACCCTCAAGCAAAGCATCTTCAATTTCTGAGAAAACCATTTCCTGTTTGTTTTCCAGTTCGGGGTAAGCAATTCCCAGTAAAAAATTTGCGGTTGTATACTTGCCCGGAATCCCCACGCGCAAATTGCCTGCATTATTTTTTAACTCTTCGGAAAGTGTTTCCGCTGTATATTTGTGACTGATAAGTAGCGGACCAACGCCAAACCCCAGCGCGCTTCCCGAATCAAGAAGTGCATATTGATTGGCTACATAGGCGAAAGCGTGAAAACTCAATTTTGTGATGTCTAATTGTCCGTTGAGGGCTTTGTGGTTCAGTGTTTCCACATCGTCAAAACAAACCTCAAAGTCCAATCCTTCGGTATCTATTTTGTGATGAATTAAAGCATCGAAAATAAACGTGTCATTAGGACAAGGGGAAAAACCAAGTGTTAGTGTCATAGCTCAAAAATAGGCAGTGTTCAAAATTAGTTCGTCATAATCAATTCATATCTCCAATAAAAGCAATAAGCCATTCATTTAATTTTTTTATGGCAAGCCCTATTTTCCAGTTCTCTTTATTTCGGGGCTCAACATAATTTGAAATACTTCTAATTTGCAGGCAGTGCAGGTTTTTTTTATTACAGGCATAAAAAACCGCCGCACCTTCCATACTTTCTGTAACCGGATTTAAACGATTTATAATAGATGCGATGCTTTTCTCGTTTCCGCTTACGCGATTAACCGTAATTGCAGTCACTTTGGGTAAGTTTGTTTCAAAGGTACAATGAGCCGAATACCGACTCTCGCCAAAGCCTAAATCGACGATCGGTAAGAATTCCTCCCCTTTTTCTGCACCAAGTTCTGCAAAGGTATCTATGGTAATATTAACCAGACTGCCCAATTCCAGGCTTCTGTCAAAGCTTCCGGCAATGCCGACATTTAAAACCAGGTTGTAGTGGTGAATAGAAACCGTTTCGCCGAGTGCGAATGCAGTAGCAACCATTCCAACGCCTGTAATCAAAACATCAAAATTTTTCCCCGCTATAAAATTTCCGTCAGGTAAATTATGGTGCTGGAGGAATAGGCTTAATTCTGCTTTCGTTGCCGCAACAATCAAAGTTTTCATGCTGTAAATGTAAGGGTTTGTGCAATTAAATGAGCGCTTTTGTGTTTAGTTCTCAAGCTTAAGGCTTTATCCGTATATTTGCGGCTTATTATACCCGAATGATTTATATAACGAGAAAAGCATCCTTTAATGCAGCGCATAAGCTAGCGCGGACGGATTGGGATGATGAAAAAAACAGTGAGGTTTATGGCAAATGTGCCAATCCCAACTGGCATGGCCATAACTATTGGCTTTATGTTACGGTAAAGGGTGAAGTTAATCCGGAAACAGGCTTCCTGGTAGACCTTAAATGGCTTAAAGATGTAATGAATACGTATGTTGTGGATAAAGTAGACCATAAGAATCTTAATCTTGATGTAGATTTTATGAAAGGTAAACTTGCTTCTACAGAAAACCTTGCCATTGCAATTTGGGAGCAGCTTCTTTCACCAATCGCTGAAGTTGGTGCCACACTTCATTCCGTAAAAATTTATGAAACGGAGAATAATTATGTTGAATATTTTGGCTAGAATACCGAATGGAAAATAAAGATGTACTAAACGGCGAATCCAGAGATGGATACGTTAAAATAGACCGATACAACGATTCTAAAATTACTGCAGTTGCAGATCATTATAAAGATATTTTAAGTCAGTTAGGAGAAGATCCAGAACGGGAAGGTTTGTTGAAAACACCGGAACGTGTTGCAAAAGCACTTCAGTATCTAACCCACGGATATGACCTAAAGCCTGCCGATATATTAAAATCGGCTATGTTTGAGGAAGATTACAGCCAGATGGTTGTCGTAAAAGACATAGAAGTATATTCTATGTGCGAACATCATATGTTGCCATTTTTTGGTAAAGCACATATAGCATACATTCCAAACGGCCATATTGTTGGATTAAGCAAAATTCCGCGAGTTGTTGATGCTTTTGCAAGAAGGTTGCAAGTTCAGGAACGCTTGACTAATGAAATCAGAGATTGTATTCAGGATACATTAAATCCCCAGGGTGTTGCTGTGGTAATGGAATGCAGGCATCTTTGTATGGCTATGCGCGGCGTACAAAAACAGAATTCTGTAACCACAACATCTGCGTTTACAGGTAGTTTTTTAAGCAATGATAAAACCCGGGCAGAGTTTTTAAGGTTAATTACAGCAAGCCTGGATTAATTTTCCCGTAATATATTAGCCGACTTCAATCGATTTTCTGGATGAAACAGGCGGTTATCATATACAAATGGATAAAACGTAACCTGTACATAGCGTAATTGGAAACACAATTTACAGCTTTGTGCACTAAATAATTAAAATGAGAGCATACGTATTTCCCGGACAGGGTGCACAATTTGTAGGAATGGGTAAAGATTTATATGAAAATCCATTAGCTGCAGAACTGTTTGAAAAAGCAAATGAAATTATTGGTTTCCGCATTAGCGATATCATGTTCAGCGGAACAGACGAAGAACTGAAACAAACCAATGTTACACAACCGGCAATTTTTTTGCATTCGGTTATTTTAGCAAAAGTATTGGGTGAAAATTTTCAGCCTGCTATGGTTGCCGGACATTCTCTGGGAGAGTTTTCTGCTCTGGTTTCTGCAAATGCGCTGAGTTTTGAAGATGGACTTCGATTGGTTATTGCACGCGCAAATGCGATGCAGAAAGCCTGTGAGGCTCAACCTTCAACTATGGCTGCAATCCTGGGTTTAGCAGACGAGGTAGTAGAGCAGATTTGTGCTGAAATTGATGCAGTGGTTGTCGCTGCAAATTACAACTGCCCCGGTCAGTTGGTTATATCGGGAAGTATTGAAGGTATTGATTTAGCTTGCGAAAGACTTACTGCTGCAGGTGCAAAACGTGCATTGAAGTTAAATGTAGGTGGAGCTTTTCACTCACCTTTAATGGAACCCGCGAAAATAGAACTACAGGCTGCAATTGAAGCTACAGAAATCTCAATACCTGTATGTCCGGTATATCAAAATGTTGATGCAAAGCCATATACAGAACCTTCAGAAATTAAAGCAAATTTAATTAAACAGCTTACAGGAGCGGTAAGGTGGACACAAACTGTTGAAAATATGCTGGCCGATGGCGCAACTGAATTCATTGAAGTTGGACCAGGGAATGTACTTCAAGGTTTAGTTAAAAAAGTAAACAGAGCTGTTCAAACTGCAAGCGCAAGTATAGCCTAAATGTATATTAAAGGGTGTTTGGGGAAATTGATATCAGATAAAAATAGAATCTAGCACAATTCTTGTGCATGCATCAATCTTTTAAGGTACCGTTTTTCTAAACACACTTTTACATGAATGATCAATAACCGATGAAACTGAGCTTTGGTATAAAAATAAGATTCCTTCTGCTCATCTTGAGCTGTTGTTTAATCGTAACTTCACTTTCGCTCAATCGGTTTAATACAAAAAATGAAATTCTAGAGCACGACGCACGCGAACTTCAAGAGAATTTATCTGCAAAAGAACGTATTGTTCAGGATTTTCTGGCAGATAAAAGTTTGGTAGAACGTGCGAAAAAATTCCATCTGAATACAAAAGATGAGGTAGAGTTTTTAACCACTTTCCGCGCAAATGCCGGAATCAACTTACTCACTTTTGAAAAAAATAATTTGAAATTCTGGAGTACAATTAAGGTTTCTGAAATTGTTCCTTCCAAGCTTAAAGAAGGAAGCTCGTTTGTTTCATTTCCCAACGGATGGTATGAAGTGATCAGAAGTAAACAGGGAGAATTTGATTTGATTTTCCTGATTGCCGTTCAAAATCAATATAATTTTAAAGAAACAGACTATTTTAAAAATGATATTGATCCGCTTCTTTCTTCATCGAAAATATTGTCTGTAGCTTCTTTTACAGATAAGGATGCGTATCCAATTAAAACATTAGACAATCGCTTCCTCTTTGGCCTAAAAATTAAAACGTCGTACACAGACGACTATTACTCTGTAACCCAGTTGTGGCTGTTTATTGCCGGAATGGTATGTAGTTGCATGTTTTTTAACTCGTTGAGTTCGTTGCTGGCCAGAAGAGGTTTCGTAGTTTTTGGAACCATACTTTTAGCAGTTTTTTTTGCCGTATTCAGGTTTTCTGACTTATATCTCGGCTGGTTCAATCATCGTTTTCCTTTATCACTTTTTAACCCAAAAATTTATTCGGAAAGTTTTCTGATGCCGTCATTAGGTGATTTCTTTATGAACGTCATTGTCTGTACCTGGTTTTTACTTTTCGTATACAACCACAAGTCACAGTATAAATTTCCAGATTGGTGCAAAAATAACAAGGTCTTTGGCTTTTTAATACATATTGTTTTTCTGCTGGGTATTGGCTATGCAGCTTTTGTGACCGATGATTTGTTTTTCGGATTGATATACAACTCAAAAATCAATTTCGATATTGGAAATATTTTAAAGCTGAGTTCCAATAGCTGGGTGAGCATTGTAATTCTATGTTTGGTCTGGTTTCAGGTTTATCTGATTACAATCGTTTTCAGTTATGTAAGTAAACAACTAAATGTAACCAATAAAGAGCGCCTGATTATTTTTCTTTCGGGTTTTACCGGGATGTTTATTTATAAAGTATCTACAGATTTTACTGCCTTTTTTATGGTTTTTGCTCTGGTACTTTTTATCGTTTGCCGCAGTATATATGTAGAGGGTGCTAAATTTACAATAGGCCTTTTTGCGATTGTATTCTTCTGTCTGGCTTTCAATACATCAATAAAATACATTAAATATAAAGATATTACCGAAAGAACATTAAGAGAACCATTGGCGCGGAAGGTACAATCTTCAGAAGATCCGAATGCTATTGTGGCAATTGATGCGCTTGAAGATACGCTTCACCAGGATGAATTTCTGATCAAGTACTTTCAAGAGCGTCGGCCAAATAGCTATTCTATTATAAAAAACCATGTGAAGACTTTCATGGATGGTTACTTAACACGTTACGATTACCAGGTTTATGCCTATGATAATTTGGGTAAACCCATCAGCATCTCTACAGAACAGCCTTTAAGTAAATATAAATCTTTGGTACAATCCGGATCTGTTAAAATTGAAGGGGCAAATTATTTTTATCAGGTTAATAATACTTTCGGTTATCAAGATTATTTTGGAATTATTTCTTCCGTAAATCAAGGTAATCTTTTGGGTACACTGGTCATTGAACTTCGTTCCAAGCCCTACAATTATGACAACCGGTTGCCAGATTTACTTGGTGATCAAAAATTGATTAAAGGGGAGGATTTTAAAGGTTATTCTATTGCATTTTATCTAAATAACCGTTTGTTAAATCAATCTGGGGCATACACATATCCTCTTGATGGAAGCGGCTACAAAGGGAAGAAAGATGATTTTGTGATCAGCAATGACAATGAAAAGCATTACAGTCACATGATTTACAAACCCAATGATAGTAAAATGATCATTATCAGTAAGGAAAAAGTAGATTATGTTGAACGACTTGCCGCCTTATCATTCTTTTTTATTGTTTTTATCATCTTCTCTCTGCTATTATACGGCTTGGTTTGGTTAATCAAGCATCTGGATGATGATAAGTTTAGCTGGTTTAGCATCAACAGGTCGCTGATGATCAATGCAAATAAAATTTTATATAAAACGCGTATTCAATTGTCTATTGTTTTATCTGTTGTCGCCACGCTACTTATCGTCGGGTGGACAACTTATTATTATATGTATAATGAATACCGGGATCAGCAAGCAATACAGATTAAAGATAAAATCAGGAAAGTTCAGCAAAATTTTGAGAAACAATTGTTTACCAATGGTGTAATCTCGATAAATGACAGTGCAGAAGCCGATTTTAATAACTTTGCAGACGTAAATAATGCGGATTTAAACTTGTATGATACCGATGGTAATCTGATTATGACAACCAATCCGAAGTTGTACAATTACAAAATAATCGGCCGGAAAATGGGACCTCTGGCTTTTGCATATTTGAGTAAGCTGAAGCGCTCTGAATTTATTAATCCCAAAGAAAAAATTGGCAGTTTGACTTATGCTGCGGCATATTCACCCATCCGCGATGCGCAGAACAAAACCATTGCATACATTGGATTGCCAGATTATTCAAATGAAGAAGAATATACCGATAAAATTGCCTTATTCGTAAGTAATCTCATCAATATTTACGCATTGGTTTTTGTTGGGGTTGGCGTTCTGGCTATATTCCTCGCCAACCAGATCACTGGGCCGTTAACCTTTATACAGGAAAATATTAGCCGTACAAAAGTTGGGCAAAAGAGTGAACCAATTGTTTGGCGCAGGCATGATGAAATTGGTTCATTAATACGAGAGTACAATAGTATGATAACGGCATTGGAAGATAGTGCCAAAAAGCTTGCACGATCTGAACGGGAGAGTGCCTGGCGTGAAATGGCTAAGCAGGTTGCCCACGAGATTAAAAACCCACTTACGCCTTTAAAACTAGGGGTTCAGCTTTTGGAGAAATCGTGGCGGGAGAATGACCCCAATTTCGAAACAAAATTTAAAAAATTTAGTAAGTCATTTATTGAGCAGATTGATAGTTTGTCTAAAATTGCTTCGGAATTTTCGACTTTTGCAAAAATGCCAGACACTATGCTTGAGAAAACACTTGTTTTGCCGGTGATAGAAAAGGCAGTAGAGGTTTTTAAGAGTACAGAAAATGTAGAAATCAGAATTGAGAACCGTGCAGCCAAACCAATTCTAGTGATGGCAGATCATGATCAGTTTCTGAGGATATTTAACAATCTGTTTAAGAATGCAATAGAAGCAGTAGTAGATGATCGCATATGTAAAATAAATGTTGTGGTTTATAATGATGAGAACCAGGCATTTTTTGAGATCAGAGACAATGGTAACGGAATACCGGAAACGCTGGCCGATAGAATTTTCGTGCCTAACTTTACCACGAAAACCTCTGGTACCGGATTGGGCTTAGCATTTGTAAAGCAAGCAGTGGAAAATGCAGGAGGTGTTATCAGTTTTACATCTGTGACCGAGAAGGGAACTACATTTTATCTGAGTTTTCCTATGGCTTAATATTGTGCAGTACAGATTATGGGTTTCCGGAAATAGATTATCTCAACTCAATTTGGGCTTTGCCCATTGTACCTCCATCAGAATAAAGTATCGCGGTATAGATCCCTTTAATGAAAGCTTTTGGATTAAACCAGTCTATCGTATACAGACTTTCGTCGTCATTATAATCAATGGAAATTGACTGACTGTACTGCATATCCTGTCCATCTACTTCAAACCTGTTCTCTTCATTTGCAAGTAAATTTCCGGCAGGATCAAATACCCGAAGAAAAATAGTGTGTGGCCCTCTGTGGGCCAGCTCGTTTGGAACAATAGAAAAACGTACCGCAAGCCTTTCTGCTGTAGAAGATTTGCTTACCTCTACCTTTTTACCGCTTGATTTTATCCTGAAAGCAATAATTTCTGCTGCTTTAATTTTTAAAGTTGCGGCGGTCTTTACCTTTGCATTTAGATTAGAATTTTCGGTTTCCAGATTTGCAGCGCGGTTACTAATCGACTTCACGGCATTTTCCAAACTGTCTTTACTGGTTTTTAGAAAAGCATTATCTTTCTGGAGCTGAGCAATCTGATCACCATAATTTTTTACAAATGTTTTCAGATCATTAATTTCACCATTTGCTTTGTCCAGTTCACCTTGTGTAATTTGTCCTTTTTCAAGAGCTGTTTTCAGTTCGGCAATTTTTTCGCGTGCAAGTTTTTGCTCATCAACCAATTTATCACTAAGCTCAAGGTTTAATGCGTTTACTTTATCGAGCTCAACCTCAATCTTTTCAACTTCCAGTTTCAATTTATCTTTTTCGGTACTTACCGTAACGAATTTCTGACTCTGTTGCCGGTCTTTGAAATACAGGAAAACGTTGGTGCCAATGAGTGCAGCAATCACTATCACTAAAAAATAAATCTTATTCCTATCGCCCTTATTAACGCTTTGTGGTTCCATTTTCAATAATGCTGTATCTTCTAAATCGATATACTTTTAAATCCCGCGAGCGCTTGAGTGTCGGGATTTTGTATAAAGGGCGCAAAATAAAATTTTTAGTTAACTTATATGAGTTTTTAAAAAAAATCGTTTACTTGCTGAAGTCCCGGGTTTTCCTAATTGACAACAACACACAAATTTGAATAAAAAAACAGACAGAATAATGGTTAAAAACTTCCTATGCGCACTTTTTAGTTTATTTGTATTACCTTTTGTGTTAAATGCACAACCAATATCAAAAATTGCACCAAAAAGGGAGTTTAGAGGTGTTTGGGTGGCAACCGTTACAAATATAGATTGGCCTTCCAGACCCGGACTAACCGTTGATCAACAAAAGCAAGAGCTCATAGGAATATTGGAGCGCCATAAAAGCCAGGGATTGAATGCAATCATATTACAGGTTAGGCCAGCAGGCGATGCCTTTTATGCAAAATCTCGCGAACCCTGGAGCCAATGGCTTATGGGAAAGCAAGGACTGGCACCTGCTCCAGGATACGATCCGCTCGCTTTTGCTATAAAAGAGGCACATTTTAGGGGAATGGAGTTGCATGCCTGGTTCAATCCTTATCGGGCAAGTATGAGTAGTGTTACCGCATTTGATGAAGCACATGCATTTAGAAAACATCCGGAGTGGTTTTTTACATACGGCGGCAAGAAGCAGTTTGATCCCGGTATTCCGGAAGTCCGTGAATATATTATACAGGTTATTTTAGATGTAGTAAAAGGTTATGATGTTGACGGTATTCATTTTGATGATTACTTTTATCCTTATCCGATTGCTGGGCAACGCATAAATGATGATGATACTTTTAAGAAGTTCCCTAACGGCATTGCAGATATAAAAGATTGGCGCAGAAACAATGTTGATCTTTTGATTAAACAACTTGATGATAGCATTCATCACTACAAAAAATGGGTAAAGTTTGGGATTAGTCCTTTTGGAATCTGGAGAAATAAATACGAAGATCCGGAAGGTTCTGCGAGTAGTGGTTTGTCTAATTATGCAGAATTGTATGCCGACAGCCGCAAATGGGTGAAAGAGGGGTGGGTAGATTATATTAATCCACAAATCTATTTTACGTTTACCCGCCGTGTAGCACCGTTCGCTACACTGTTGGATTGGTGGAGCAATAACAGTTATGGGAGGCACGTGTACATTGGGCAAGGTGCTTATCTTGTTAATTCGCGTGCGGAGGCAGCTTGGAGAAATTCGTCAGAATTACCAGATCAGATTCGGTACCTCCGACAGAATAGCCGCATACAGGGTAGCGTTTATTTCTCTTCGAAATCCTTAAGTACCGTGGCCCGGGCCGTCGCAGATTCATTGAAGAACGATTTTTACAAATACCCAGCACTTCCACCTCAGATGCTCTGGCTGGATGAAGTTCCGCCAAATGAACCTCAGGAATTAACTGCTGATGCTCTAAAAGATGGTGTACATCTTAAGTGGCAAAAGCCATTAAAAGCCAGCGATGGTGAATTTGCATCTGGTTATGTGATTTACCGTTTTGCAGAAGGTGAACAAATTTCTATACTAGATCCGAAAAATATCCTTAAAATCAGCTTTGAAGACTATACCAGTTTTATTGATACGGCTGTTGAAGCAGGCAAGCGCTATAGCTACCTTGTTACGGCACTGGATCGCCTCAAAAATGAAAGCGAAGCAAGTGGTCCGGTAGGTGTTGAAGTTCCTTTGGCGCGATAGCTAAACTTTTATGATAATGTTTTTACGGTACATCCAATAAAGCAAAATATAAAAACCCAGAACATATGATATTGCCCATATTAAAGATGCATTTATGGGCGAAAAATATGGCGTATAACAGGTTTCATAAAACCAGGTAAGGATGTTAGTTGTTTCTCCTTTGGTATTTGTAAATTTGATCATTCCGAGTACTCTTGGCATTAATCCCGCCAGGAAAAAAACTGTAATTGCATTTACGCCATAAACGACAAATGGTGTGGTGTATTTTTTGTAACCCTGAACATCAATGATCCAGTAGCACAATGCAAGCGCTGTTGCGGCTAATCCACCAGCATACAATACATAAGAACTGGTCCAAAGCGCTTTATTAATGGGGAATTGAAGATCCCAAACTAAACCTAGGATAATAGAAAAAATGCCTGCAGAAAAAAGCCAGGCTACTTTGGTCGCATTGTCTACATCTTTTCTTTTCATCCAGATGCCGGTTAAAATCCCGAAAATACATGTGCCTACTGCGGGCAACGTACTGAGTACGCCCTCAGGGTCCCATGTTTTTGAGGAAGCCCAGGTGTGAGACTCTGTTAAAATGAGGCGATCAATCCATGCTGCCAGGTTCGTTTCTGGTTCCAGATTTGCATATCCTGTTCCCGGAACGGGAACAAAAGTCATTAACGCCCAATACACAACCAGGATCGAAATAAAAAGCTTAAATAATGTTTTGGTTGAACATTTTAAGAATACAATGCTGCTGATGATAAAAACAATCCCAATTCTCTGGAGCACACCTAGTATACGAACAGTTTTGAATGCCTCTAACAACTCGCTGTGGTTAATGATGGCGTTAAGTATTTTACCAAAAATAGCCAGAAAAAATCCCAGGAAATATAGAATTAATCCGCGTTTGATGGCTTTCAATATTGTTTTTTGATGGGTTGCCGGTTCAGCTTTGCTGCTGCTCATAGCAAAAGCAATAGAAACTCCTACAATCCACAAAAAGAAAGGAAAAACTAAATCTGTGGGTGTACAGCCATTCCATGTGGCGTGTTCGAGTGGAGCATAGATGTGTCCCCAACTTCCCGGATTATTTACCAGTATCATTGCAGCAACTGTTAATCCTCTAAAAAAATCGAGAGAAAGCAGGCGTTGTTTGGTTTCGGGCATAGCGGGGAGGATGCTTAGGTTCAGAACGAATTTAGGATATTTTTTAAAACTGCAAAACCTGACGTTGGTATATAGGGGAATAATTTGCATAAAAAAACCTGCACGAGGCAGGTTCTTTTATTGTTATAGATATTAATCTTCAAATTTCCAGCGAACGAAGGCTTCCATCGCTTCATATTCTGCAAGGCCTAAATCATCATAAGCTTTTGCCGTTTCACGGTTTCGGTCTTCAGCACGTTGCCAGAATTCGCGGGCGTCATCACCAGGGAAAACTGCACGGTCTTTTTGGCTCTGATGTTTGAAGATAGCGAAACGTTTGCGTTCCACTTCCTGCGGGCTCAAAGGAACGGCCATTTCAATTTCATGTGTTTCAAATTCATGCCATGCTCCGCGATACATCCAAAGCCAGCATTCTTGAGCCCATGCTTCAGTTTTACGCAAATGTTTAAGTGCATCAAGGATGATGTTGAAACATACGATATGCGTACCGTGCGGATCTTCAAAATCGCCAGCAGCAAATACTTGCTGTGGTTTAACTTTTTGAAGCAGCTCTATTGTGATGTCTACATCGGCCTGCGTAACCGGATTCTTTTGGTTTTTGCCACTTTCATAAAATGGAAGTGCCATAAAATGGATATGATCATCATCTAATCCAGAATAACGTGCGCCCGCAATGGCTTCGCCTTTACGGATCAAACCTTTAATCGTCTGAATTTCTTTAGTATCTACCTGGTTGGGTTGTTTTTTAGAGATAAACTCGCGCATATCCTGGTACAAGCCTTTCATTGTAGAGGTATCAAGCCCCATTTTCTCTGCAAAATCAATATTGAATTCTACGAAACGTAAAGCATCGTCATCCCAAACGGCAGTATTTCCAGAGGTTTGATACGCAACGTGAACATCATGTTTCTGATCGGCTAGGCGAATAAAAGTTCCGCCCATTGAGATTACATCATCATCCGGGTGCGGTGAAAAAATGATCACTCGTTTTTTTGCAGGCTCTGCGCGTTCAGGTCTTTGAGAATCATCAGCATTTGGTTTTCCTCCCGGCCAACCGGTAATGGTATGCTGAAGTTTGTTGAAAATGTGAATGTTGATATTGTATACCGGACCTTTTTCGGTAGCCAATTGCGCCATGCCATTGGTATTATAATCGTCTTCAGTTAGTTTTAAGATCGGTTTTTTTAATGTGTTTGCCAACCAGATTACCGCTTTGCGGATCAGTTCTTCTGTCCAAACACAATCTTTTACCAGCCAAGGTGTATCAAAACGTGTAAGTAGAGATGCAGAGTCCTGATCAAGAACAAACTCTACATGGTCTGAAAGCTGAAGGTATGTTGCCGGAACTTCTCCAGACATTTCTCCTTCTACTGCTTTTTTAACAATTGGTGCTTTCTTCTTATTCCAGGCCATTAAAATAATTTCTCTGGCTTTGAAAATGGTACCAATGCCCATTGTAATCGCTTTAGTTGGTACAAAATCTTTACCACCAAAATCGCGGGCAGCATCACTACGGGTCAAATCATCCAGTGTTACCAATCGCGTTCCGGAGTTTGGTGCAGATCCCGGTTCATTGAAACCGATGTGGCCTGTACGTCCTATACCCAAAATTTGAATATCTAATCCACCCAATTCACCAATTTTTCTCTCGTAATCCAGACAGAATGCAGGAATATCTTCCAAAGCCAAAGTGCCATCAGGAATATGAACATTGTTTTTGTCAATGTCAATATGATCGAAAAGGTTTTCATTCATAAATGTAACGTAGCTTTGTGCAGCGGTTGGCTGCATTGGATAGTATTCATCCAAATTAAACGTAATTACATTCTTAAAACTTAAGCCCTCTTCTTTGTGCAATCTCACCAGTTCGGCGTAAACTGCAATTGGGGTAACACCTGTTGCTAAGCCCAGTACTGCAGGTGTGTTGTTTGCTTGTTTTGATTTAATGAGTTCAGCAATGCGGTGTGCAACATTAATCGAAGCAATTTTTGGATTTTCGAACACGCTCACAGGGAGTTTTTCGAAGCGTGTCTCCTCCAGTAGATTTAATCTAGCCATTTTTTTTGTATGGATTTTAATGTACGGAGCAGTAAATATAGAGACTTAAACCCGATTTATAAGCATTCTTTTACGTTTTATTGCGGCTTTTTATGTTAAAAAATCGGCTTGTACGAACGCAAACGTTTGATTGTTATCCAATCCTCGTTTGCCGGGTTATTCAAGAAGGTGTTGTTAATGGATATTAACCGTATGCTTGTGGTAGTTTGATAGAGATTCATTGTCAGGATCAAGTTCGGTAACCAAATAGCTGATGTTGTCTAAATCGCATACTTTCAGTTTTAGTGTAATATCCAGTTTTTCAGAAATACACAATACGGCTGAGTTTTTTGAACAGGCCAGCATGGCTTTTTTCAACTGATTTATCTCCCAATCGGTATCGGTAAGTCCACTTTCGGGATGTAGAGCACTGGTGCCCATCAGGCATAAATCTGCTTTAATTTCCGCTAGTTGGCTAATTACGTGCCCACCGTAAGTTACCTGTGAGTTTTTTGAAAACAGGCCGCCAATGAGGATGACTTCGATATCTGCGTATTTAGCTAGCTCTACTGCTACCAGCGGACTTATTGTAAAGTATGTGCCAGATATGTTTTTCGGCAATTGTTTGGTAAGTTCAAGTACGGTTGTTCCACCACCCAAAAGAACCACCATGCCATCTTTAACCAATTGCGTAGCCTTTTTTGCAATGGCAATTTTACTTTCCCTTGCGTAAACAGAACTATCGTCGAAAGAACTGTGGTAAGATTTTGAAAGCGCACCGCCATGAACTTTGAATAAATGCCCATCATCTACCAGTTCCTGTAAATCACGCCTGATCGTGTCTTCAGAAACAGATAAGAGCTGGACCAGATCTGATGTAAGTACACGATTGTGTAGGTTAATCTGGCGCATAATAAAATCGTGGCGTTCTTTCTTGAGCATAACTGATGGCTTATACAGCGAAAATATAAATAATTTCAATTAAAGCAAGTCTGTGCGTGTTTTTGCGCTTTTATGCAATTATATTTTGCTTTTCTTTAGTCTTTGTTCTGTTAAATTGTTTTTTATATTCAAAAACATTTATCATATTAGCTAAATAATGATAAATATGCGTCTTTTTGCGTGTTTATTATTTAAACAACCAACAAGCGTAACTGCAAACAACTAAACAATTAATAACTAACCTCATTGGCATTTTTATGAAAAAAAAGCTACTACTAATTCTTATTGGTACGGTTTTGTTGCTGGCGCCAGCCTACGCGCAACAAATTCTGGTTACCGGTAAAGTAACCTCGGCAGATGGCCCCATCCCGGGCGTATCGGTTCGGGTTAAGGGAACAAATACGGTTTCGCAAACCACATCAGCAGGTGATTTCTCCATAAAAGCACTTAAAACAGATGTATTGGTATTTTCTTACATCGGCTATAAAACTCAGGAAAAGCCGGTTGGAAACAATACCAATCTAAATGTAAATTTAGTTTCAGATGCTGGCAGCCTGGACGATGTTGTTGTTACCGCTTATGGGATAGACCGGAGTAAAAAATCTTTAGGTTATTCCGCGCCTGTTGTTAAGGGAGACGAAGTTTCTGAAACACAAAGAAATGATATGTTTTCTGGATTACAAGGTCGTGTTGCGGGTTTATCAATAAACAGTACAAGTGGTAATCCTGGAGCTTCGTCACAAATTATTTTACGTGGTTTTGTTTCTATTAGTGGAGACAACAATGCATTGATTGTTGTAGATGGAGTTCCTGTAAACAACAGTACACTTAACCAAACCAATGAGTTGGTAACAGGAGGCGCAAACCGCGATCAGGATTATTCTAACCGCGGTAACGATATCAATCCGGCAGATATTGAAAGCTATACCATAATGAAAGGTCCGGAAGCGACCGCTTTGTATGGTAATGCAGGCGCAAGTGGTGCAATTATCATCACAACCAAAAAAGGAAAAGCAGGAAAGGGAAGCATCAATTACAACAATTCTTTCAGGTTTGAAACACTAAATAGGTTTCCGGAAAGGCAATTGGTGTATAACTCTGGTGATAATGGAATCTATAATGCTTCCAGCACCAACTTCTCTGGTCCGGCTTACGTTGCAGGAACGCCTTTATATGATAACATCGACCAGTTTTTTCAGGTCGGGTTTACTCAGAAACATAACCTTTCATTTGAAGGTGGAACAGATAAATTTACCTATCGCTGGTCTAATGAATATACCAATAGTAAAGGAACAATTCCGAATTCTGCTTACGATCGCTTCTCTACGCGTTTAACGGGTGTTGGAACAATTTCTCCAATACTGAAACTCACCAGTACATTCAACTATCTGAATATTTCGAATAACAAAGCAAACAAAGGTTCTAATGGATCATTGCTGGAATTGATGAGGTTTAACCCGTCATTCGACATCAATAGTTATGAGGATGCGAACGGAAATCGGGTACTTCATCAGTCTTCGATTTACGGCGAATATGACAATCCTTTCTGGGATGCATACAAAAACATCAATCAGGATAAAACTAACCGCCTTTTAGCCAATACAAATTTGGAGTTGACACCAAATAAGTGGCTCCGCATCAATGCGATTTTAGGTGCAGATATTGCTGCAACTTCCGGACTCAGAGTTCAGCATGCGCAATCCTACAAAGGTTCTGGTTCAGCATCTTTACCTACCGGCGGCCGCGTAGAAACTTACGATCAGCTAGCGAAAATATTTAATGGGAACTTAACTGCTACAGCACGTCATTCATTTGGCAGTTTCAACAATACATACATTATCGGCGCTACATTTAACGATTACAATTCCCAAACCAATTCTACAATGGGAACCAATATGTATGATCCGAATTTTTACAGTATAAACAACACGCTTCCAACAACACAACGTTCAAAAAACTACGTTAACCGGTATAGAAATGTTGGTGCTTTTGCACAAGCTGTTTTGGGTTATCAAACGTTATTGTACCTCACGTTATCTGGCCGTGTAGATGGAGCTTCCAGATTAATGCCTAACAATCCATATTTCGCTTATCCATCCGCCAGTTTGGCTTTCAATTTTACAGATCTTGAGTTTGTAAAAAGTTCTATGCCCTGGCTGTACTATGGTAAGCTGAGATCTTCTTATGCAATTACCGGAAAAGAGCCCTGGAGAGAATACGCTACAGGAAGTAATTATGTGGGCGCAACCACTACAGGTGGTGGTTTTGCTTATAGTTACTACGGCGGAAATCCGGATTTGAAACCAGAAAGGTCAGAAAATTTCGAGACGGGTATGGAACTTCAGTTTTTAAAAGGACGTTTAAGTCTCGATCTAAACTATTATAATCTGTTAAGCAAAGATCAGATTATCAATCCACGTTTCAGCTACGGAAGAGGTTTCGTTTTGCAAATGATTAACGGCGGTACAGTGAGAAACAGAGGTGCCGAGGTTCAGATCACCGGAAGACCAATTCAAAATAAAGATTTCAATTGGGATGTAACGCTTAACTATGCAACGAATAAAGGAAAAGTGCTTTCATTGGCAAATGAATTGCCAGAATTGTATGACTCTGATACCTGGGTGTTGGATCGCGTAAGAAGTGCTGTACATCCGGGCTCAAGTACAGGAACAATTAGTGGAACTAAATTTGAACGGAATAACAATGGCGATATTCTAATCAGTCCAACTACAGGGATGCCAACAACTTCTGATACACAATATTATCCGATAGGAGACCGTACACCAAAATTTACAATGGGCTTGGTAAACCGTTTTCGGTACAAAGGCTGGAACCTTTCATTCTTATGGGATTTGAGATACGGCGGCGATGTACTTAATGGAACGGAATATGAATTGTATACGAAAGGTATCAGTACTAAAACGCTCGATCGTGAAACGCCTCGTATTATTACCGGTGTATTGAAAGATGGTTTGCAGAACACTGCAAACCCGACACGAAATACCATTGCCGTTACACCATATTATACTTCCGCTTATTATTCTACCAATGTATCGCCCGAAATGTTCGTAGAGAAAAATATCAAGACGCTGCGCCTGCGCGATGTAACTATTGGTTATGATTTCCCTCCAGCTCTGGTAAAAAGAATTGGCGTAATACAAGGCCTTGGTGCTTTTATAACCATTACAGATGCGGTATTGATTACAAATTATTCGGGAACAGACCCGGAAAGTAATTTAAATAACCCTGGTATTGGTGGTATTGGCGGTTTCGGTATTGATTACGGAAACGTTGGTAAACCCATTGGATTCAACTTTGGGATAAGACTTAAACTATAACAATTTTTAACATGAAAAAGTTATTTATATTAATCATTGCAATAGTTTCGATGGGATCTATTGGATGTAAAAAGTATTTGGATGTGAATACAAATCCATCTGTTCCACAGGTGGTAAAAGCAGAATTATTGTTGCCGCCAATTATTTATCAAATGACAAATGGAACCGCGCAAGACAATAGAATTATCTGGAAGATGACTCAAAATATGGTCGGAACATCAACTGCTGATGGCTCATTGCTTTACGAAAAGCATGGTTATGTTGCCGCGAGTGATGTTGGTGGCGTAATCTGGCGGATGACCTATGTTGATTTGGGTTTAAATCTTGAGAATATGATTAATGACGCAGTTGCCAATCAGAAATATGAATATGCTGGTATCGGCTATGCCATTAAAGCCTGGGCATACCAAATGTGTACAGATTTACATGGACCGATTATTCTGGATGCAGCTTTTGATAAGAACCTGCTTCGCTTTCCGTACCAGGATCAGCCTGATGTATATGCAAAAGTACGCGAGTGGGGAAACCTTTCCATCAAATACCTGAATATGACCAGTCCGGTAAATTATGCTACAACACTGGCGGGCGTTTCCGGAGATTATATGTATAAAGGAGACAAGGCAAAATGGAAAAAATTTGTGTATGCACTTTTTGCCCAGCAATACAGTCATTTAAGAAATAAGGCAGATTTTACAACGAAATATGCCGATAGTGTAATTAAATACAGCGATTTGTCTTTCATTGATGAATCTGAATCTGCGACTATTGGTTTTACAGCTACAAGTTCTAATGATTCTAATCCTTTAGGTCCGGCGTTTGGTTATTTGGTTCCGGCAGGCGCAACGTCAATTTATTATGGAAGACCCACTTCTGCAATTGTAAATTACCTGGCCGGAGGTGTACGGGGCACGCCTGTGGTAAATCCAACAAGTTCTACAGATCCGAGATTGAGTAAAATGATTGCGCCGAGTACCGCAACCGGGTTAACTGGTGTGTACATTGGAGCAGCGCCTTTACAAGGAAGTGCAACAACAGGACTAATGACGGTTTATGGTGCAATTCCATCTGGTGCAACAACCTATAATGGCCGTTATATTTTCGCCAACGCTGCGCGTTATCCAATCATGACCTATTCGCAATTGCAGTTTGCAAAATCTGAGGCGTTATTGGCAAAAGGAAATTCCGCCTCTGCACTTGCGGCTTATAGAAACGGTATTCAAGGGCACATGGATTTCTATAACAGATATGGCCGTGCATCTACAACACCAGATCCGGCAATTACTGCTGCAGAAATTACAGCTTACATGAATTCCAGTGAAGTTGCACAAACAGCTTCAGCACTCACAATTTCGGATATTATGGGGCAGAAATTTATTGCCCAATGGGGATGGGCTGGTATGGAACAATGGTGTGATTTAAGAAAATACCATTATGATACCAATGTCTTCAAACAGTTTGCGCCTTTAACAGCAGGCGACTTATTTGTATCTGGAAAATATGCATACAGATTCCGCCCGCGCTACAACTCAGAATACGTTTGGAATACCGAAGAGCTTTCAAAATGGGGCGCATTAAATCCGGATTATATGACTTATGAAACGTGGTTTAGTCAGCCTTAATTTTAATTAGCATTTAAGAACATGAAAATATTATCAGTTATATCGGCCTTTATTTTGCTTATGGCATTGGCTGGCTGCGGAAAAAATGTTTTAGATTATGGTGAGGTAGAAAAGCTCGATGCCAATCAAACCTTGCTAAAAATTAATTACGTATCGATGTATGCAAATGGGAGAAGTGTGTTCCTGAAAGTTAACGATCAGCGGGTAAGTGGTTTGCTTACTGCACGCACTCCTTTTCCTGGCGGAGGTTACAATACTGGCGGAGCTTCCCAGCCAGATTTCCTGATTGTGAATCCGGGAACAGTGAAAGTTTCTGTTTCCCTGCCATATAAAATAGATACGGGGCTAGACTCTGTTGTACTGTACAGCACAACGTTAAACCTAGAAGCGACTAAAAAATATGTGGTACACATTACCGATACAGCCACCACAACGAAAAATGTGGTAACAGAAGAAAATTTTAAAATGCCTGATAGCAGTTCTGTGGCTTATCGTTTTATTAATCTAATGCCAAATGTGCCTTCGGTAGATTTATATTACGGAACAAGTGCAACCGTACATACTGCAGATACTTTGCTGGCGGCGAACATAAATTATTTAAATATGTCTACGCAGTTTAAAGTAAAAAACGGGCAAACTAAAACATGGAAAATCAGGGCTGCAGGTGCTGCGATTAACGGAACCACTGTTCTTGCAAGTTATACCAGTGCAAGTACTTTTTTAAACCAGCGCGTGTATAATATTATGGCCTGCGGTTACAATGGCAAAACGAGTACCGCTCAAAAACCTTATGTCTCGTTTTTCCTGATCAGGTAATTATAGTTTGATTTCGAAAAAGAAAAGGGGCGATTGATTCGCCCCTTTTTTGCTTTTAATTAATAACTCCAGGAAACATCCAGTACATCAGCAGAAATAGTTGGATTTGGGCCTTGAATGTGTGTAGCCGTTTCGGTTAGGCCGGGAGCAATTACTTCCGTAAAGGTTTCTGTACGTTCTGAAGTTGTTCCCTCATTAAACCGTACAGTATAAGTTACTGTAACTTCGTACCAGCCCGCTTCTGCGCCACTTCTGTTAAACAAAACAAGCACGTCATTCGCGCCGGTTATTGAACTGGTGGTTACGCCGATGGTTTCATCTACCTTTTTTAATTGCTCTGTAAAATTGCTAAGCTTTGAAGGCTCCGTAGCAAAGCTTCCGGAAGAAAGGGAGAAAGCGGCGATGCAAACCATCGCGATTGTTTTAAGCGGTTTTTTCATAATATAGATTTTAGGATGAATAAAATCCAATATACGAAAATACAGTTTCTATTTATCAGTATACGTGTAAGTTATAAAATAAAAACGGCAGATTTGGATGCGCCAAATCTGCCGTTTTATTTAAGTTTTTGTGAACTACAAAATTTTGAAACCTAAACTCAGCTGAAATAAATTAGGGTTTTGTTTATACTTATCGCTTTTGCTGATGTTCGTTAAACCTGCTTCGTACCTCAGGTCTACAGAAATATTTCCAACATCTACGCCGGCGCCAGCCTGAATGCCGAAAGCCTGGTTTTTATAGTTGTCGAAATCTGTAGCTTGCTGATAAGCAGAATTGAACGAAGAATTCTCATCCAGAATCAAAGACAATACCGGTCCGGCCATTAATCTGAAATTTAGATTATTTCCTCCGAAACGTGTACCCACTAAAACCGGAATATCCAAAGTCGTAAACCGCACTTTACCTTCTGCACTTACTACATTTCCGTTATCGGTTGTTACATTTACGAATTTGTTTCCTTTGCTTCCAATATAAGCTTCTGGTTGAAGATAAACACTAGAACCACCAATACGTGCCCATGCACCTACCTGATAACCCAATCTGTTTTCTTCGCTTGCGAAATCTGCATTGATTTTAGCCAAATTCACACCTGCTTTAACGCCCAGATTAAATGTCTGCGCTTTACTTGTTGCCCAACATGCCGTTAGTAGAACAATAGAGAAGAATAATTTTTTCATGCTTTAATTTTTTGTTTGTGTTTAGGAATACATGTCCGATAAACCGATAACCTATATTCCAATCCTTAATTGTTTTCTCTGCAGCTACAACCTTTATAATTGTTTTGAAGCTGCACGGATTCCCCTGTGCAATTATCATGCTAGTTAAAGTAATAAATATGCTTTTTTTCTTCAGATCTGATAAAAAGGCATCTACCTGAGGCAAATATTTTTTACTTTTGCTGCAAATACAATTTGTTATGGCGAATTTTCAACTCACTTCTGAAACAGCATTTAAAGTAAAAACCAAGTTTTTAAGGAAATACCGCGATCTTGCGAATGAGCCTTTGGATTTTACTCCTGGCCATGAAGATCAACTCGTTGAAGATTTAATGCGTTTGGTAAAACGCGATCGTACATATATCGAATTTACCATTCAAAAAGCACTTGCTGATACAAAAGGTAACAGGCTTTAAAATTCAGGCAAATCATTGTTCTGAAAAAATGCTTTATTGACCTGTAACGTTTAAAATACGCTGGCTATTGGTATCGGCTATTTTTTATATTCCTCCACTTTTGTACATTTACTCTTGTGTTACAGCTTGTTTAATCCAGCATTCGGTTTAAGAAATGGCTTGAAACAAAAGTGCACAGACTTCGTCGGCCCATGAAAAAAACTAAATACATTCTCCTTTCTGCCTTGTTTTTACTTGGCGGACTTTCTTTCGCCTTCCGCGATGATCTGTTTCTCGTTTCCAAAAATCTAGATATTTTCGCTTCCCTCTATAAAGAAATTAACATCAACTATGTTGACGACACCAATGCGCCAAAACTGATGAAAATCGGAATTGACGCAATGTTGGATAGTTTAGATCCCTATACCGAGTATGTTCCCGAATCGGAAATCGAAGATTATCGCCTAAAATATGTAAGTACACAATATGGAGGCATTGGTGCCAGTACACTTTTAATTGATGGAAAACTTTTTGTAAACGAAGTGAGCGAGGGGTATCCTGCCAGTAAACAGGAAATCCGTGCCGGAGACCAGGTTTTGAAAATAAACGGGATTGAAGTTAAAGGCAAAGAACGCAACCAAATCAGCCAGCTTTTACGTGGCCCGAAAGGAACCGAAGTGAGTTTAGTTTTGTTTAGAGAAGGAAAAGAATTGAGTAAAAAACTAATCCGCGAAGAAATTAAACAACCCAATGTGAGTTATTCTGGTATGGTTGGAGATGGTGTAGGTTATATCAAATTGGACAAGTTTCTGGAAAACTCCGGACAGGAAGTTAAAGATGCCTTAGTTGCAATACAAAAAGAAAATCCCAAAGGTGTTGTTCTGGATTTGCGCAACAATGGCGGAGGTATTTTGCAGGAAGCCGTAAAGATTGTAAACCTTTTTGTGGGCAAAGATCAGCTCGTAGTTACCCAAAAAGGGAAAAATGTAGAAAAAACCATTACCTATAAAACGCTTCAAACGCCATTGGCTCAAACCATTCCATTGGTAGTTTTGGTAAATGGCAATTCTGCATCGGCTTCAGAGATCGTTGCAGGCGCACTTCAGGATTTAGATCGGGCGATTATTGTTGGGCAGAGAAGTTACGGTAAAGGGCTGGTACAACAAACCTTTAACCTGCCGTATAACAGCCTGGTTAAAGTTACTGTTGCAAAATATTACACACCTTCTGGTCGCTGTATCCAGAAACTGGATTATGCACATAAAGATGCAGATGGCAAGGCCGAACAATTTGCGGATTCTACCGTTACAATGTTCCAGACTAAAGCCGGAAGAAATGTATACAGTGGAAACGGCGTTTATCCCGACGTTGTAATCGATGCAGACAAACTGAGCCCCATTACCATTACTATGCTCACTAAAAGTCTGTTTTTCAATTTTGCCAATCAGTATAAGAAAGAAAAACCAGTAATTTCATCGGCAAAAACATTTAAGATTTCTGATGCAGAATACACTGCCTTCTCGAATAGCCTGGCCGATAAAGACCTGACTTATCAAAGCCGTACCGAACGATTGCTTTCCGACTTGCGTGCAGAAGCAGCTAAAGAAAATAAAACTGACCAGGTAAAAGCGGATCTTGAAAACCTGAAATATAAACTCACGTCGGCCAAGAAAAATGATCTCGCTTTGCACAAAGACGAAATAAAAAGAGTACTTGAAACGCAGATTGTAAGCCGTTATTTCTACGAAAAAGGAAGAATAGAACAGAGTTTTCAGTATGATAAGGAACTGGCTGCTGCCAAAAATCTCTTTAATAATCAAACACAAATCCTCGCGATTTTGAAAGGAGACGGGAACTTCAAAGTAATTGGCAAGCCGGGCAAAGAAACTGCCTCAATCGATTAATTCATATAACAAAGACGTTAAATAGACATTTTCTTTCTGTTACTTTTTAATATTTTTACTAAGTTGCGGAAGAAATCATGCTAATATCCTTAATTCTTTTATTGTGTACCACGTTCGCATGCAGTGCTATACCTGTATGTGCTGCGCGTGTAGAATTGCTGCTGCAGCCCAATAAGACAGGCAAGAACTTTTATTTTATGGCTACAGGTAAAACGGTTTACTTAACCGAAATAAGCCACTTTAGTGACATGCCGATTTCTGTAAATCTTGTGGCTAATTATGCAGAGCTAAAAGCAAAATCAATCGTGAAATACATTCATGTTTTAGTGATTACTTTGTATGCGCATTCAACGGCAATTCCTTTGGTTTTCTGCCAAACGAAGAAAAATCATCACCTTTGAGGAAACAACAACAAAACTTAAAAATACATCCCTCTGGGGCATTTTAAATAAATACCAAAACCAAAAACAGCCGTAGGTTATTGCGGAGCACAAAACAAAATGAAAACCAAAAGATTAAAAAGACTTCTAGTTGTTAGCGCCTATCTCACTACAGCGTTCTCTGCAACGCTATCCGTTACACATGTTCAAGCTCAACAAAAAGCAACACTAACACAATATGTAGATCCTTTAATTGGATCGGCCAAACATGGTCACGTATTTGTTGGTGCCAACGTGCCTTATGGCGCGGTTCAGCTTGGGCCAAATAACATTATGGAAGGCTGGGACTGGTGCAGTGGTTATAATTATGTGAGCAATACCATCACAGGTTTCGCGCATACACACTTAGGCGGTACCGGAATTGGCGATTTAGGCGATGTTTCCATCATGCCTGCAACTGGTCAGATTATTCTTGAAAAAGGCAAAAAAGGAGATGAAGACAATGGATATTTATCTAAGTTTTCTCACGTAAATGAAATTGCCAAAGCAGGATATTACAGTGTATTGCTGGATAAATACCAGGTAAAGGCTGAGCTTACAGCAACTGAACGCGTAGGATTTCACCAATATACATTCAAACAAGGAGCAGAAACTCCGCACATCATGATCGATTTAACTGAAGGAATTGGTTGGGATGAAAGTACTTCCACTTCGTTAAAACAAATTGATGCAACTACAATTGTTGGCCATCGCAACTCGAAAGGCTGGGCAAAAGATCAGCGTTTATCTTTTGTAATTAAACTTTCTCAACCTATTCAAAGTTTTTCTGTTTTTGAAGGCGGCAAAGAGAAAAAAGGTACCGACGTTAAAGGTGTAAAACTAATTGCAGCAGTGGGTTTCAAAAACATCAATAACAATGTTTTGCAGGTAAAAGTGGCCATTTCTCCGGTAAGTATCGAAAATGCAATACTTAATCTGAATACGGAACTTCCAGGCTGGAATTTCAAATCAACAGTGAAACAAGCCGATGCGAAATGGGAAAAGGAATTGGCAAAAGTTAAAATTGATGCCTCAACCACAACCAAAAAAGTATTTTATTCGGCACTGTTCCATACCATGGTTGCGCCTTCATTATTTAATGATGTAAACAAAGATTATCTAGGTACAGACAAGAAAATTTATCGTAAAGCGGGTTTCAATAACCTGACTACTTTTTCTCTGTGGGATACTTACCGCGCGGCACATCCATTGTTTACCATTCTTCATCCAGAGAAAATAAACGATGTGGTAAATACCATGCTTGCGGTTTACAAACAACAAGGCAAATTGCCGGTTTGGCACTTGATGGGCAACGAAACCAATACCATGGTGGGTTACCATGCTGTTCCGGTTATTGTAGATGCTTATTTGAAAGGCGCACGTGGTTTCGATGTTAATCTTGCTTACGAAGCGGTAAAACAATCTGCCATGCAGAAAACAGATGGGATAGATTACATTCAGGATTTGAAATACATTCCTGCAGACAAAGTGAACGAATCTGTAGCAAAAGCATTAGAATATGCGATTGATGATTATTGCATCGCAATGATGGCAAAATCATTAGGCAAAATGGTAGATTACCAGTATTTTCTGAAACGCGCAGGTTTATACAGCCAGTATTTTGATAAAGACGTTCAGTTTATGCGTGGTAAATTGGCTGATGGTTCTTGGAGAACACCTTTCAATCCGGTAAAATCTAAACACCGCGAAGATGATTATACTGAAGGTAATGCATGGCAATATACCTGGTTGGTGCCACAAGATGTAGAAGGTTTGGTGAAACTGTTTGGCAGCGAAAAGGCGTTTGTAAATAAACTGGATTCATTGTTTATCGTTCCTGCAGATCTAGGTGAAGACAGTTCTCCTGATATTTCTGGTTTAATTGGCAATTACGCACAAGGTAATGAGCCTGGTCACCATATTCCTTACTTATATAATTACGTTGGCCAGCCTTGGAAAACTGCAGATCTGATCCGTAAAATTGATCACGATTTTTATACTTCAAAACCAGACGGACTTTGTGGAAATGAAGATGTTGGGCAAATGAGTGCCTGGTATGTATTTACAGCAATGGGTTTTTACCCTGTAAATCCGGCAAATGGTGCGTATGTAATGGGATCGCCTTTAGTAAAACAAGCCAGTATTTCACTTCCCGGAAACAAAACCTTCAGCATTAAAGTAAAAGGCAATAGCGCTGAAAATAAATACATTCAAAATGTAATTCTAAACGGAAAGCCTTACAGCAAATCATACATTCTCCATAAAACGATTGTAGAAGGAGGAACAATGGAAATTGTAATGGGCAGCACACCATCTGCAACTTGGGGTGTACATCCAGCAGATCGTCCAGTATCAACAAAATAAGCCGAAACTATGAAGAAGATTTTTCTATCGTTATTAGCCCTATTTAGTCTGGCTGCTCAAGCCCAGCAACGTTATGAATTGAACTCTGGATGGGTTTGCCAAAATATTAAAGAGGTACAGGCAAACGGAAGCCAGATTTCTAACTTGGGTTTTACCACACAAAACTGGATGCCCGCTACTGTTCCGGGAACTGTTTTGGGAACCATGCTCGATAATAAACTGGTTCCTGATCCATTTTATGGAATGAACAATGAAAAAATTCCGGATGTTTATAAAACCGGTAATGACCATTATACCTATTGGTTTGTAAAGGATTTTCAGGAAAAAGCCAATGCAAATGAACAGGTTTGGTTGCAATTCCGTGGAATCAATTACAAAGCAGAGATCTTTTTAAACGGAAAAAAAGTTAATCCGACCACACATGAAGGCATGCATTTGCGTGCGCAATACAACATTACCAATCTGCTTTCTGCAAGTGGTAAAAACCGATTGGCTGTAGTGGTTTACCCGCCAGATGTGGTGGGCAATCCGAACGGAGGACAAGGTGGAGATGGTACAATTGCCAGAGGTTTAACCACCCAATATACAGCTGGCTGGGATTGGATTCAACCCACGCGCGATCGAAATACCGGTATTTGGGATAAGGTAACTATTGAGAAAACCAAATCTATCGATCTTAAAAACCCGCATGTTGTTACTCTGGTGCCAGGTAAACGTTTTGTAGAAGGCAAGCAACAAGCCGCAACCATTAAAGTAAGTGTTGAGGTTCAAAATCCAACTTCAAAAGCTGTATCCGGTATTTTGCAATATCAGATTGCCGGTAAAACGGTACAGAAAAGTGTTTCTGTTTCACCGAATTTTAATGGCGAAATTCAGTTGGCAAATCTTAGTCTGGAAAATCCGAAACTTTGGTGGCCGAACGGTTATGGTGCACAGGACTTGTACGATATGCAAATCAAATTCATCAGCAATAACCAAATCCTGGATCAGGAACAATTGAAAGTTGGCGTGCGCCAGATTGATAATATCTGGAATGAGCAAACCAAAAGTATGGGCGTTTTTGTAAATGGACAAAGAATCTTTATCAAAGGCGGAAACTGGATTATTTCTGATGCAATGTTGCGCTTCACAGATGCGCGTTATGATGCAGAAATCCGTTACCACAAAGACATGAATCTGAATCTGATTCGGATTTGGGGAGGAGCCATTACGGAAAGACCGGAATTTTACCAGGCATGTGATAAATACGGACTTCTGGTATTTCAGGATTTCTGGTTTAGTGGAGATGCAAACGGACGTTGGGTAGATCCGCTGAAGAAAGAAGATCAATGGACCAGACGCAAATATCCGGATAACCACAGTCTTGTATTGACAGCAGCTGCCGATCAGATTAAAATGATCCGAAACCACGCGTCTCTTGCATTTTGGTGTGGTGGAAATGAAATTACTCCACCAGAAGATATTTTGGTTCCCCTGCGCGATGAAATTCTTCCAAAGCTAGACGGAACCCGCATCTTTTTTGAGTTTTCTAACAGTGATGAAATGTCTTTCAATACACTTGGCGGTAATGGAGACGGTCCTTACGGGATTCAAAAAATCAGCACATTCTGGGATCAGAAAACCTTTCCTTATAACTCAGAAGTGGGTTCTGTAGGCGTTGGCGATTTTGTTTCGTTGCAAAGGTTTATCCCTAAAGAAAACCTGATTGCACCGCAAATGAAAGAAGTAGATTCGGTTTGGGATTACCATAAATATATTGGTTATGATGAACACATTGCGCCTTATGGAAAAGCCAAAGATGCCGAAGATTTTGCCATGAAAGCGCAAATCGTAAATTACGATCAATACCGCGCCCTTATGGAAGGTTTTTCTTCGCACATGTGGGATTGGTATACCGGTTCTATTATCTGGAAAACACAAAACCCATGGACGGCACTTCGCGGACAGATGTACGATTATTATCTCGATCCAAATGCCTGTTTATATGGCTTGCGTAAAGGAAGTGAACCTTTGCACGTGATGATGAATCCGGTAGATAGTATGGTGATGCTCGTGAACAACGGTTTTAAAACCCACAACAGCATTATGATTCAAGCGAAAATTTACGATATGGATGGCAAAGATTACCTCGCTACACAGGTATTCCAGTCTATTGGTCCGTCATCTGCGCGCCGGTTTTTCCCGCTTACAGATATTTTAAAGAAACTCAACAAAAAAGAAGGGGTATTCGTTTCACTTCGTTTATTTGATGAAAAACAAAATGTGCTGAGCGAAAACATTTACTGGCTTGGTGATAAAGATGGAAATTATCCGGGCATACAGCACCTGAAAAAAACGCCACTAAAAGTAACTGCTGTTCGCAAAGAACAAGGCAAAGTTGCCGTTACATTAAGCAATGCCAGCGGAAACCCGGTAGCATTTTTTAATCGGGTGGCTTTAATAGACAACACCACAGGCAAACGTATCTTACCAGCTTTCTACGACGACAACTATGTGAGCATTTTGCCGGGCGAAAGTAAAACCATTACAACAGAATATACCGATAAAAATACCAATTTGGGCGTTGAAGTTTATGGTTGGAATGTAGACAAACAAAAGGTAGCAGTGAATTAAAAATATAAGAAAACGAAAGGAATTGAGGTGTGGCGGGCTGCAGTCCCGCTACCGCTTCAAGTCCTCGCCTTGAAAAAAGGCTGCGGGCTTTTCGCTTTATCGGGTTTAGCTCACATTGTATGTCTCGGCGCGGGTTGTGATCTCCCGCAGATTTCATCGCGGTAGCTTTTGACTAAAGTATTCTCATGGATCACCTTAAATCTGCAGGAAATAATTCAGAAGAACATACAATCACAGAAACCGAAAACACAAGGCGTAAAAAAAGGTCTATATTATTAATAATATAGACCTTTTTATTTAAAGACAAATTAATCTGTTCCGTGTAATTTAACTTTTAAACCATCCATGTTGTTGTTTAATTGCAACTGGCAAGCCAAACGTGAATTTGGCAGGAGGTCTGGTAAAGTATCTAACATCGCGTACTCGTCATCTGTCATTTCGTTTAATTTTTCTTCGCCTTCCAAAACATCTACACAACAAGTTGCGCATAAAGCCATTCCACCGCATGTGGCTAAAATGTCGTATTCAGAGGCTTTTAGAAACTCCATCAAACTCAATCCCATATCTGTTGGGGCTTCGTGTGTGGTAACCGAGCCATCCGGCTCTTGCATGTATATTGTGATATTGTTTTCCATTTTTTACCTTTTTAACTCGGCAAATATAAGAGAAACCACTTAAAATTCTGATACACCGTTTACCGTTGTATATTTCATGGTGTATTTAACACCCGGATTCATATACTGGTAAGCGCTATGACTCATTAAAGCTGCTTCGTGGAAACCACAAAGAATCAGTTTCAATTTATTGGTGTAAGTATTGATATCGCCAATGGCATAAATTCCTGGGATATTTGTAGAGTAATCATCAACATTTACTTCGATTGCACTTTTGCTGATGTTTAAATTCCATTCCTCAATAGGGCCTAATTTCGGGCTCAAACCAAATAATGGAATCAAATGATCGGCTTCTACAACAGTTTTTTCCATGCTGCGGTTCTGAACAATTTCTACCTGCTCCAATGTATCTGTGCCATGAACGGCGTGTAGGTTACTATTCAAAACCAGGTTGATTTTTCCGCTTTCGGCAAGTGCCATTACTTTAGCAACAGAATCTGGTGCACCACGGAAACTCTCGCTTCTGTGAATCAAAGTAAGTTCAGAACAAACTTCTGCTAAATAAATGGTCCAGTCTAGTGCCGAATCGCCGCCACCAGCAATTACCATACGTTGATCACGGTATTTCTCCGGATCAAGAATCATATAGTTTACACCTTTACCATTCTCAAATTTTTCAAGGTTTTCTACTGCTGGCTTACGTGGTTCAAAGCAACCTAAACCGCCGGCAATTACCACAGCCTTGGCTTCAATTACAGTACCCATATTCGTAGTTAAAACGAAATCGGCTTCGCCGCGTTTTTCCAACCCTTCAATACGCTCGCCCAGAGTGAATGTGGGATGAAAAGGTTTTGCCTGTTCCATCAAATTATCAATCAGTTCCTGAGCCAAAACAGATGGATATCCCGGGATATCATAAATCGGTTTCTTAGGATAAATTTCAGACAACTGACCACCAACCTGAGGAAGGTAGTCGATCAAATGACAACGCATTTTCAATAAACCGGCTTCAAAAATGGCAAATAAGCCAACCGGACCAGCGCCTATTACGGCTATATCAGTAGAGATCATTCTAAAAAAAATTTGTCGCAAAGTTACGAAATAAACTTTTAGGATTTCTGTTATTTAGAAATATTCCAGATAATTCTGTAAGGCCATTGTATCCAGTATTTTATATGCCTTAAACATCTGTAAAGCGAAAAAACAGCTACTATGCGTCTCAAAGTCAAATTATAATTGGTCTATGGGTTTTGTCGCAATTTAAGATATGACAAATTTTAGACCTAATACACAGGCATAAACTCGGCTTATTCCCTTCTTATTTACTTAAACCACCAATGTGTTTAAAAAAACTTTAAAAGCAAGGATAAACTGTGCCGGAAATGAGAAATTTGACAGAGCCATTTGGCATCACTAACAAATTAATTTGTTATAGTATTGTTCCGGGTATTAAACAGAATAAATAGGATTATGATACGGAGTTTGTTTGGATCTTAATCGGGTTTTTACGATTGATATCCGAGCAAACTCCGATTAAATTCCGATGAAGCTCCGATGAAATGGTATAATATGGTCACACCTTTTACCCGGATGATTGCATCAGAAAACCCAGAGACCTGTACTAAAAATTCTTCCCTTTTTCGATAACCTTTAAGTTGTAAAACACAAAACTCCATACGTCTGTGGCTTCGTCAATCTGTTTGCTTGTCGGTTTTCCGGCGCCGTGCCCTGCATTGGTGTCTATACGGATAAGCATTGGCCTGCTTCCTATGTATTTTTCCTGGAGTGTAGCGGCAAACTTAAATGAATGTGCTGGTACTACGCGATCGTCATGATCAGCAGTAGTAATCAATGTGGCCGGATATTCAGTGTTGGTTTTTATATTATGCAAAGGTGAATATTTGATCAGGTAATTGAAATCTTCCTCTTTTTCGCTTGTACCATATTCCACAGCCCAGCCCCAGCCGACAGTAAATTTATGGTAGCGCAACATATCCAATACGCCAACCGCTGGTAAAGCCACGCGAAATAAATCCGGCCGTTGAAGCATGCAGGCGCCAACCAATAAACCGCCATTAGAGCCTCCGGCAATAGCAATTTTTGCCGGATTGGTATAGTTGTGCTGAATCAAATATTCTGCTGCTGCAATAAAATCGTTAAAAACATTTTGTTTGTTTTCCAGCATACCCGCTTTGTGCCAGGCTTCGCCATATTCGCTTCCGCCACGCAAACTGGGTTGCGCGTAAATTCCCCCTTGTTCTAAAAAAGCAATTCTGGATAAACTAAAAGTAGGGGTAAGACTAATCTGAAAACCTCCGTAAGCATATAAATAAACCGGATTTTCACCATTCAGCTCAATTCCTTTTTTGTGAACGATGAACATTGGTACCTGAGTTCCGTCTTTTGAAGGGTAAAAAGCCTGTTTCGTTTCGTAGTCATCTGTATTGATCTTGATTTCAGATTTTCGGTACAAAACGGAATCTCCGGTTAGAATATCGTAACGGTAAATCGTTCCGGGAGTGGTGAAATTTGAAAAGGTGTAAAAAAAATCTGTATCGTCTTTGTAACCACTAAAACCGGTAGCGGTACCAATTTCAGGTAAACGAACTGTTCTTATTTTCTTCCCGTAAAGATCAAATTGCCCAATATATGTGCTGGCATCTTTAAGGTAACTTGCCCAAAGATAACCACCTGCAGTAGCAAGGTGTTCCAGTGCAAGTGAAGACTCCGGAATAAGTGTTTCCCAATTTTCTGGTGATGGGTCTTTCGGGTCAACGCACACCAGTTTCTGATTTTCGGCGTTCAGGTCTGTAGCAACAAGAAGCTTCCCGTCGCGATGGTCTATTACACTGTGGTTGTGGTCATAACCATTCATCAGGATTTTCAATTCACTTTCCTGATCGTGAAGATCCTGATAGTAAACTGCGTTTCCTGAGGTTCCGGCGCTGGCCGTAATCAGGAGAAATCGTTCATCTTCTGTTACTTCTGCGCCGAAATATAGGTTTGGATTCGTATTGTCTTCAAAAATCAGTTCGTCCTCACTTTGCAGCTCGCCCAGTTTGTGGAAATAAATTTTCTGATGCGTATTGGCGCCCGAAAAATCTGTTCCATTTTTTGGCTCATCAAATTTGCTGTAGTAAAAGCCATCACCTTTCCATGCTGCGCCAGAAAATTTGGTCCATTTTAATTCATCATTTAATTGGGTTTTAGTTGCAATTTCCATGATATAAATATTGCTCCAATCAGACCCGGCCTGTGCAATTGCGTAGGCTACGTAACGTTTATCATTAGAAAAGCCTAGAAGTGAAATGGCCGCGGTGCCACTTTCGGTTATGGTATTGGGATCTAAAAATAACTCTTCTTCACCATCTAAACCTTGTTTGATATACCAAATGCTTTGGTTTTGCAAACCATCGTTTTTAGTATAAAAATAGTTTGAGCCAACTTTAAAAGGCGCACTTTGTTTCGGATAGTTCCATATTTCCGTGAGGCGGGATTTGATCTTTTCCCGGAAAGGAATTTCTGCCAGGTAGTTTTGTGTAACGATATTTTGTGCATCTACCCAATTTTTGGTTTCAATCGCATTGTCATCTTCCAGCCAACGGTAGGGATCTGCAATAGGAACACCAAAATAGTGATCTATGATATTGTTTTTTTCGGTTTTCGGGTATTTCATGTTTTCAATAAGGATTTTCTAATGCTAATTATGTGATAATGCGAAAATATATAAAGAAAAGCTTTCGATCAGGTGATTATCTAATTATTGTTGTGTAAAGCTTAAAGAACTAAAATCTTAGTACTCATATTTCGTATTTTCTTTTGGAAAGTATATCAAAATAGAATAGATTCGCGCCTTATTAATCGGACAAACTAACTTATTTTGAAAATTTCCCTCAAGCTGGAGCGCGTAACTGCGTTCTTTCGGCTATACCATTTAACTAAATCATTTTTTAACCTAAACAAATCAGCATGAAGCAAAAATTACAAATTTTTATTGCCTTTTTGTGCCTTTTCGTAGCCTTTGATGGTTATGGGCAGGCCAGAAAAATTACCGGAAAGGTGGTGGATGAAAAAAACATCGCTATTCCATCAGTGAGTATCGTCATTCAGGGCGGAGGTTCTACACAAACCGACCTTTATGGAAATTTCAGCATTTCTGTTGCAAATGGAGCAACATTAGTGTTTAAATCCCTTGGTTTTCAAGACAAATCTGTTGTTGTTGGCGCACAAGCCTATTACAGTGTAAAGCTTGAAGATGCAGTAAGAGCACTTGATGATGTTATCGTTGTAGGTTATGGAAGCCTGAAAAAAGAAGCCATAACAGGTTCTGTAGCTTCTGTTGGCGCAGATGATATTGCAAATCGTCCGGTAACCAATGCTTTGGCTGCCTTAGAAGGTGCGGCTCCTGGAATTCAAATTAATAACTCATATGGCGAGCCAGGCTCATCACCGAGTATTCGTATCCGTGGATTTGGGTCAATCAATGGAGTTCAAACTCCCTTGATGGTTGTTGATAATATTGTGTATTCAGGAAGTATAAATGATATCAATCCGAATGATATAGAATCTATTTCGGTATTAAAAGATGCGACGTCATCTAGTTTATATGGAAGTAAAGGTTCTAACGGGGTAATTATCATCACGACAAAAAAGGGAAAAGGCAACAACTCTTCGTTAAACTTTAGTGTAAATCAGGGTTTATATACACGCGGTATTCCAGAATATGATAAAGTTACGCCACAGGAATACATGGGGGTTGCATTTTTAGGCTATCGCAACTCATTGATGACGGCAAATCCCAATCTAACAATTGCACAAGCGAACCAAACGGTTAATGCAAACTTAATCCCAACCATTTTAAAAAGCAATATCTTCAATTTGCCAGAAAACCAGCTTTTTGATGCAAATGGTAACTTGTTGCCAAATGCGCAGATCAAAGGAACCTATGCAGAAGATTTGGATTGGTTTAAGCCGATTACCAGAGATGGCCGTCGTCAGGATTACAATTTAAGTGGTCAAAATGGCGGTGAAAAATCAAGCCTGTATTATTCGATGGGCTATTTAGATGAGCAAGGTTATATTAAAACATCAGATTTTGAGCGTTTCACTGGCCGTGTTAGTGGAAGTGTAAGCCCTAAATCATGGATTAAGGCAGGTTTAAGTTTGAACGGAAGTTACCAGATTGCAAACAATACGAATGGTAGCGGTAGCGGATTTACAACACCATGGAATTTCTCCAGAAATGTTGCGCCAATCTATCCGGTATACGAGCACGATCAAACCACAGGCGAATACAAACTGGATGCTTTAGGCAACAAAATTTATGACAATGGGGTAAATTCAAGATTGCAATACCTGAACCGTCACGTGATCTGGGAGAATGAGTTGAATATGGATCGTACCTACCAAACCTCATTACTTTCTCAGGGCTATGTAGATATTAGTTTTTTAAAGGACTTCAAATTTTCTGTTATTGGAAGCAGTACCTTGAGAAACTCTGAACAGAGAACGTATGATAACGCGATTATTGGTGATGGAAATGGAAATAAAGGAAGAACTTCAAGAACCATTTACAGAAGAAATGAATTGACTTTTCAACAGCAATTGACTTACAGAAAAAGTATTGGTGACCATAATATCGATGTGTTTGCAGGACATGAAAACTATTTCCACAGATGGAATTATCTTTATGGGTATAAAAATACCGAAACATTTGCTGGCCAGGTAGATATGGTTAATTTTAGTCAAATTACCAATCTTACTGACTACGAGCACAATGATCGTTTGGATAGTTACCTGAGCCGTGCGCGCTATAACTACAAAGAAAAGTACTTTTTAGAAGGCTCTTTCAGAAGAGATGGTTCTTCAAGATTGTATACAGGCAACAAATGGGGTAATTTCTGGTCTGTTGGCGGTACCTGGTTGGTGTCAAAAGAAAACTTTTTCGAGCCACTTAAAGATCTGGTTAATGATTTAAAACTGAGGGTTTCTACCGGGAGAGTAGGTAATATTTCTTCTGTAAATCTTTATGGTTATATGGCTTTGTATACGATTGGCCAGAACAATAATATGGCAGCCTTGTACAAAGTTCAGAACGAAGCCCAAGATTTAAAATGGGAAGGTCAGCGCGCAACCTCTGCAGCGATAGAAACCCGTTTATTCAATAGATTAAATTTATCTGTTGAGTACTTCGACAAAGGTTCTGATGATTTAATTTTTGACGTAAATCTCCCATTATCTGCAGGTGCAACCAGCACTACAAGTGGTGTTTCTATTGTACAGAAAAATATTGCGAAGGTTAGAAACAATGGTATTGAGCTTGCTGCTGATATAGACATCATTAAAAACAGAAACCTAACCTGGAATTTTGGTGCCAATGCAACTTTCCTGTCGAATAAGATTGTGTCTCTTCCACCGGAAAACCGTGCAAATGGTATCATCACCAATCCATACAAATATGTTGAGGGTCGTTCTATTTACGATTACTTCTTGTATCAATATGCTGGTGTAGATATGATGACTGGTCAGGCACTTTATTATGCAGATGATGCAACATACAGTCCAACCAACACAAGTGGCGCACATTATCCATTTTTGGTAAATGTAAATGGCGTAAATTATACCAGAAATGCCGCTTACGCAAAACGCGACTGGAGTGGTTCTGCTATTCCTGATGTGATGGGTAGTTTTAACACAAGTGTGAACTACAAAAATTTTAGTTTATCAACATTATTTACCTATTCAATTGGGGGTAAGGGATTCGATTATTCTTATATCTCATTAATGGGGGTAACATCTACGCCAAGTGCTGTACATAAAGATATCTTAAAATCATGGAATGGCATTCCGGAGGGAATGACTGCTACATCACCAGATCGAATCAACCGTGATGCTACGCCTCAAATTAACTTTACAAATAGCCAGTACAACAACAACAGTGTAAGCAACAGATTCTTATATGACAACTCATATTTTGTAATCAAAAACATTGCTTTGGGTTACACGCTTCCCAAAGAAGTTACGCGCAAGTTGGATGTGAGCAAAGTATCTTTCAGCTTCCTGATTGATAATTTAGCCACATTTACCAGAATGAAAGGCTTAAGTCCGCAACAAACATTTGGCGGCTATAGCGAAAGCCAGTTTGTTCCTTCGCGTACTTTCTCTTTAGGAATTAATGTTAGTTTGTAAGCTTTTAAAAAAGAATTAAATGAAGAACTTAAATAAATATATCATCGCAATCGTCACCTTATCGATGTTTGCATCTTGTAAAAAAGACTACCTTGATACTGCTCCAACCAATTCCACCGGTACAAATGTTGTATTTCAAAGTACAACAAACGCTGCGCTTGCTGTAAATGGTTTGGCCAAGTTGATGACGCAACAAAAAATTTCCAGCCAGGGTTTTAATGGCGAGGGAACAATTAAAATGTGGTACGGAAACTATGCAGGGAACCATTTCGGGGTAAACCTGACTGGCTGGTCTAGTGTAATCAATATGGAGTTTTATGCCAATCCAATTAGCACGTATACCTATTATCCATGGTATTATTATTACGCGATTATTGGAAATGCAAACACCATCATCAACCGGATTGACGGTGCATCTGGACCGGAAAGTGAGCGCCAGTACATCAAAGCACAGGCATTGACATTCAGAGCTTATGCGTACACTATGCTGGCACAACTTTATGGAAACCGTTGGGCAGATTCTAACAATGGAACGACTTCTGCAGTTGTACTTAGAACAGATGAATCAACAGGAGAACTTCCATTGTCTACACTTGGACAGTGCTACGATTTAGTGTATAGCGATTTAAATAACGCGATTGCTTTATTTACTGCATCTGGCAAAACACGTACTTCGGCTCAGTTTTATTTAACCGATATTAATGTAGCTTATGCCACTTTTGCAAGAGCGGCATTAAATAAACAGGATTATGCTACCGCGGAGAATTATGCAAACAAAGCAAGACAAAGTTTTCCTTTGATGACCGTTGCACAATATAAAGCTGGTTTCAATACGCCAAATACCGAATGGATTTGGGGATCTTATGGTGCAACGGATGAAACCTTGTATTTCTATTCTTTCTTTGCCTATATTGCTTATAACTCTACAGCATCAACCATTACGTCTACGCCAAGATATATGAGTAAAGATTTGTGGACCAAAATTCCAACTACTGATATTAGAAAAGCTTTGTTTTTAGATCCTAAAAATCTGGCCTTTAATGCAACTACGGGTGAAGGAAGTGCTGCTTTAACGGCATCCGCAAAGGCGCAATATCCGGCAATGGCAACTGCGGCAAAGTCTTATCCATATATGCAGTTTAAATTCTCTGCAACAGATATGCCGGGCGTTGGTAATTTAAACCACTTCAGAAGTTCTGAGATGATTTTGATCGAAGCTGAAGCAAAATACCGTCAGAACAAACCTGCTGCAGAAATTCAGGCTTTATTAAATGGATTAACACGCACAACACAAAGAGATCCAAGTTACAATTGTACGTCTACTGGCACAGCTTTGCTTGAGGAAATCAAAACTTACCGTGCTATTGAGCTTTGGGGAGAAGGTTTCGACTTCTTCGATTTGAAAAGATGGGGCGATAAAATTCAAAGAAAGAGTTATGCTAATGGCGGAAACTTTGTAAGTGTTTTAGCAACAACAATTGAACCGAACCAGGCAAATAACTGGAAGCTGGTTATTCCAAACCGCGAAAGCGATTATAATGGTGCAATTTTGCCATAATCTGAATATATAACTATATGTTTTAAACGCCCGGTTCCTGCGAGAACCGGGCGTTTTTCGTTTGCCTTTAGTCATTAGTTTTTACTCTTTACTGTTTTTCGCCTACCTTTGGCTCTGCACATGAACAAGAACATTTATTTCGTTTCTGATTTTCATTTGGGAACGCCTAACACGTCCGAAAGCCGCCTTCGCGAAGCGAGAATTGTACGTTGGCTGGAGTTTATCGAGCCAAATTGCAGTGAGCTGTTTTTAATGGGTGATATTTTTGATTTCTGGTTCGAATACTCAAAAGTAATCCCGAAAGGTTTTATCCGCTTACAAGGCAAACTTGCCCAAATGGCAGATAGTGGAATTAAGATTTGCTTTTTTAAAGGCAACCACGATATGTGGGTTCGCGATTACTTTACAGAAGAAATTGGGATGGAAATCATCAGCGATGAAATGATCATGGAACGAAATGGGAAGAAATTTTTTCTTCATCATGGAGATGGACTTGGCCCCGGCGATCATAAATATAAATTTTTGAGAAAAGTCTTCAGAAGTAGCCTTTGCCAATGGTTGTTTGCACGTGTGCATCCAAATTTCGGGATTGGAATTGCTAATGCCTGGAGCCGCGGAAGTCGCGCTGCGCAAACAGAAAAGGAGACGTATTTAGGTGCAGATCAGGAATGGCTTGCTGTTTACGCAAAAGAACAACTTGCTCAACAGCATTTTGATTACTTTATTTTTGGGCATAGACATTTACCGCTTGATTTGGATTTGGGCAAAGGGAGCCGATATGTAAATATTGGGGAATGGCTGAATTACAACTCCTATGCTGTATTTGATGGTCAGAATCTGAAATTAGAATATTTTGAGAATCCACTTGGTGATGCTGTGATTTAGTGTCGGATTGTCGTCCTTTCTAAAAACAAAATCTAAAGATATTTTTTCCTTCTAAAATCGTAGTTTTGCATTCTTTATTGCAGAACAGCGGTTTATAAACCCGATTGCAGCGGCAGTTTCGATTTTTCTTCGAAACTACAGCGTAAAGCGGGACTTGCGCGGTGTGTTGCAGTACAGAAAGTTTTCCAAAAAATAAACGCAGGAACTGTAAAATGATCGGCTGTTGTTTCAGGAAGCATACATAAAATAAAATTACCATGTTAGATAAATTAGAAGCCATTAAGCTGCGTTGGGAAGATGTAGAAGAGCAGTTGAGTAACCCGGATGTGATTCAGGATATGAAACGCTTTGCGGCTCTGAACAAAGAGTATAAAGACCTGACCAAAATTGTGGAAGAATATAAGGTCTATAAAAATGTAATGAGTAATATCGATGCCAATCGCGATATTCTGGCTAATGAAAAAGACCAGGAAATGCGCGAAATGGCTAAAGAAGAGCTTGATCTGATGTTAACACAACAGGAAGAAATGGAAGAACGGATTCGTTTGATGTTGATTCCTAAAGAGCCTGAAGATGCGAAAAATGCCGTTTTTGAAATTCGAGGTGGTACTGGTGGTGATGAAGCTGCGCTTTTTGCAGGCGATCTTTACCGGATGTACACGCGTTATTTCGAAACTAAAGGTTGGCGTGTTGAAGTAATGGACGTTACTGAAGGTACCGCCGGAGGTTATAAAGAGGTGGTGTTAAAGGTAAGTGGCGAAGATGTGTATGGTACATTAAAGTATGAAAGTGGTGTACACCGCGTTCAACGCGTACCTGATACAGAAACGCAAGGCCGTGTGCATACTTCTGCGGCTTCTGTAGCCGTTTTGCCAGAGGCGGAAGATATTGATGTGTACATTAATCCGGGTGATGTTGACTTACAGACATCGCGTTCTGGTGGTGCCGGTGGTCAGAACGTAAATAAGGTTGAAACGAAAGTGCAACTTACACACAGGCCTTCTGGAATTGTAGTGGTATGCCAGGTAGAACGTTCGCAGTTGGCGAATCGTGAGTTGGCTATGGAAATGTTGCGTTCCAAATTGTACGATTTGGAAGTGCAGAAAAAACATGGTGATATTTCTGCCAAACGTAAAACGATGGTTTCAACTGGTGATCGGTCTGCGAAAATCCGTACATATAATTATCCCCAAGGCCGCGTTACAGAACACCGTATTGGCTTAACGATGTATAACCTGCCAAACATTATGGATGGCGACATTCAGGAAATTATCGATGCATTGCAGTTTGCAGAGAATGCAGAGAAAATGAAAGAAGGTGCTGTAGAATAAAAAAAAGAACCTGACTGTGAATGTGTTATAGCTATTTGAAAAAAAAGTTTGCAAATTCATAAAAGGTGCCTATATTTGCAACCTCGAAAGGGACAAGCAATTGGAACTGGAGAAAAAGGAGTGGTAGTTCAGCTGGTTAGAATGCCTGCCTGTCACGCAGGAGGTCGCGGGTTCGAGTCCCGTCCATTCCGCAAAAAGCCTTCAGATTTATTTCTGAAGGCTTTTTTGTTGGAGTTTGAATTGGTTTTCGGGCTTCAAAAAAATAAAAATATTAATAGTAGAATTTCAAAAAAGAAACTCTATATTTGCGACCTCGAAAGGGAAAAGTGATTTAAACTTTTGAGCAAACGGAGTGGTAGTTCAGCTGGTTAGAATGCCTGCCTGTCACGCAGGAGGTCGCGGGTTCGAGTCCCGTCCATTCCGCAAGAATAAAAAAAATAACCATCTAAATAGCTGATATTAAGATGGTTATTTTTTTTATTTAATCTGCTGTTTTTTACTCTCATTTCAAACTCTAAATTGACATAATTCTTAAAATCAATCACTTACGGCTTCAAGCTCCGTCCAATGTTCTGATTTTTGGCCTGTTCAAGTGTAATATCAACAATTATTCGAGCAATTAAATTGATGAACTGCTGTTCTTCTTCCGTGAAGACTGAGTGCTCTTTTTCCTTGTTGAGCCTTCTTTTAGCCTTACGCTTTTTCATTGGCAATTTTATAACTGATTATAACCCAACTTAAAATTTATTAACAGACTTGAAAAGCGGCTAACTTGGCTTTCCATAATAACTTGGTACAAGGAACCATACTTCACTTAATAAAGAGAAAGACTTTTAGAAACGATCTAAAAGCCTTTCTCTTTTGTGAAAATATTCAAGGTTGTTCTCCCTAGATTCCGGTAAGCACCATTGGATCTCCTGTTCTCCAAACATTATCGATTGTAACACGCGCTATCACCCATACATCCCCCTCTCTGATCAGCTCAACATCATATCTGTTCTTCATTAGGTAATAGCGGGAGTGATCATTTGCCGGTACGTGCTGAGCCTCTACCAATGCGTCCATTACCGCTTTATCGCCGTCTATGCTTACTCTTGGATTGCTTACAGAGTGCGTAGTATCAATATTGTTCAATGAGCCGGTTAATGCAGTAACGATGGACTCCCTGCCTTCCAGTACCGGGTATTCAAAACCAGCTTTTTTTCCCGCAGGCCTAAAATCGGAGATGGCGTTAGCCGCAAAAGCGGATGCGAGAAGGTTGTTGTCGCGAAGGTCGATGCCTGCGGCAAACCTGTAAAGTGTTTCAACTACGGCATATTTGTCCGCGGTTTCCTGAAGATTTATCATTTTGATTTTTATTAAATTGTTAGACTAAATTTATTTTGAAATCCAATTCTTGCCATCTGAGCTAAAAGCGGATCATTGTTTTTCTTTGTCATATAGCTGTTGAAGAAAGCTGCGTAAATTTGTTGGTTTTTCACCGGTAACCTGTTTGAAAATATCCGAGGTTTTATCAAATTCTCCTTCAACTATCGCCCTTGCTGATGATGTACTTAGTTCGATCATGTCCGGTGGAAGACCATAGCCTTTAAGTGCTTCTATGAAGTCTGTTACCGATGGCGAAACGTAATTGACCTGCACCCCGCTTACCTCCGAGATAAGTTCGGCCACTTCTTCAAAATCGTAGGCCTGCTCCCCGCTTACTTCATAGATATTTTGCTCATGACCCGGCGTTGTCAGAATTACGGCAGATAACTCGGCTATATCTTGCCTGGCAATAAAACCGCTTTTTCCATGACCTGCAGGAAAATAAATCGTTTTGCTTTGGAGGATGTTTTCGCCTACTAGAAGAGGGATAACTTCCATGTAATAATTGTTCAGCAAATTGTATAAGGTATTCCCGATTGTTTAATTGCATTTTCTGCGATGATATGACCATCGGCCAGCATTGACAAGGGATGTAGAGTTGATCCGTCCTTTCTGGAAAAGCTGGTGTATACAATATGGCCAACGCCTGCATTAATTGCCGCCGTTACCACTTTTTCGTGTTGTATCAAACGGGCATTCAGATCAGGACCGGATACGAAATACAGTTTATCTATACCACTAAATGCCTTTGTCATTGCTGCCGTATCATCGTAGTTTCCAGTACGCACCTGAACACCTCTACTGGTAAAGGTTTCTTTACCGATATCATTCCGCAACATAACTGCAATGTTTTCAGCTGTTGTTTTACGGAGCAGTGCATTTAATACAAGGCCTCCAAGGTTTCCTGTAGCCCCGGTGATAAGAATTTTCATAAGTTTTTTTCTTTTTTAGTGTATTTAACTTGCAGATACGATTTTTATAAAACAGTGTTTGCTTCGGGCGTGTATGCGACTTCGATCACCTGACCATCTGGATCAAAGAAATCAACAGTATAATAACCTTCCGAATAAGGCATGGTCTGCGGCCCACGTATTATTTCAGTTCCCATACCGACCAGTATGCTGTGAATCTGTTCGACCTGATTTTTTTGCGTTGCCTGAAAACATAAGTGCCTGACGCCAAGCGAGCGAAGCTTTTCAAGCCCCTTAACCTCAAGAAAGTATAGGATCATGCTACCGCTTGAAAGTGAATTGTCGCTAATTTTCACCCATCCGACCATTGTCAGAACGCCTTCGTAAAAGGCCATTGATCGTTTTACATCCGACACCCAGAATTCAATATGATTTAGTCCTGGTTTTAGTTTTGTCTCCATAGAGTAAGGCATGAGCCCGTAATTTTCTTTTTAATTATTTGATGGATCAAAGGTAGAAAAGGGTAAGTTTACTTTTGATATGGGTTTCCCAAAGTAAAGTTGGTTTCCCCTTAATTTAAGCGAAATGGAAAAGATCAAGACTATAAATGAAGAAAACGGTGACTGTGCAAAAATGCTGTTTGCCATACAGGATACCCTGGACCTCATTAGCGGGAAATGGAAAATCAAAGTGGTGGGCGTTTTACTCTACGGCAAAAAGAACTTTACAGATCTGCAGCATCGCATTGATGGCCTCGGTGCAAAAATGCTTTCCAAGGAACTGCAGGAACTGGAAATTAATGGCCTGCTGACCCGCACAGTAAATGCCACAAAGCCGATCACCGTAACTTATGAACTTACTCCCTATGGCCATACCCTGGAACCCATTATTATGTCACTCGCCAATTGGGGCCTGGAACACCGACACAAGATTATTGGCCACTAAAATTTAATCCCGACGTTGCCTGAACACAGTTCAAGTGTGGTCATTTCGGCTACTATATTTACCGATTCGGTTTATCCTGCCGGCCGGAGCGTAGCGACTTTTGCATTGTACAAACAACAAGGTGATTATGCAAAAGACAATTTTTATTACAGGCGCTTCTTCAGGACTGGGAAAAGCTACTGCCAAATTTTTTCAGAACAAAGGCTGGACAGTGATCGCGACCATGCGCGATCCCAAAAAAGAACAGGAACTGGCCGCCCTCGACCATGTACACCTTTACCCTCTGGACGTAACCGATCCGGCGCAGGTAAAATCTAGCATTGCCGAGATTCTGCAGCAATTTGATGTGGATGTGGTATTCAACAACGCAGGCTATGGTATGGTGGGCGGTTTTGAATCTTATTCAGAAAATGACCTCCAACGCCAAATTGAAACCAATCTCACCGGCGTGCTCCGGGTATCCCAGCCCTTTATCACCTACTTCAGGGAACGTGGCAAAGAGGGCCTGCTCCTTACCACCACTTCAGCAGCCGGGATTGCAGCAAATCCGCTGGCATCAGTATACAGTGCAACCAAATTCGCCCTAGAAGGCTGGAGCGAAGCTGTTAACTATGAAGTAAACCAGTTTGGCATCCGTTTAAAAACAATCGCTCCGGGCGGAATGGCTACCGACTATGCTGGCCGTTCTTTGAGCTATATCGAAAATAAGGCTTATACCCCGCTATGGGAAAAGATGATTGCCGGGTTCGAGGATGGCAGTACCGGTGTACATTTTTCAACACCTGAGGATGTGGCGGGCGTAGTTTATGAAGCGGCTACGGACAACAAGCCCCAGCTGCGCTATATAGCAGGCCCGGATGCGCAGAAAATTGCGAACGACCGTAAAGAGCTTGGCCAGCAGCAACAATTTGAACAGATCAGTAAATTATATCAATAATGAAAACAGTATTTATCACCGGAGCCTCTTCCGGTCTGGGAAAAACGACTGCAAAATTATTTCAAAGCAAGGGCTGGAAGGTGATCGCAACGATGCGTAACCCAGAAAAAGAGCATGAATTGAATGGCATGGCCGGAGTGTATCTATATTCCCTGGACGTAAACAATCCGCAACAGATAAAATCTACCGTAAAGTTAAACCTTGACCACTTTGAAGTAGATGTTGTAATCAACAATGCTGGCTATGGACTCATTGGCCCCCTGGAAGCATTTTTCGACGAACAGATCGTTAACCAGATCCAGACCAACCTTTTTGGCGTGATCAACACGAGCAGGGCATTCTTGCCTTATTTCCGAGAAAAGAAATCCGGTATGTTCATCAACATTACTTCCACTTTCGGATTATTGGGGTATCCAACCTGCTCTATCTACAATGCAAGCAAGTTTGGAGTGGACGGATTTTCTGAAGGACTATCGCATGAGCTTGCCCACTTTGGGATCAGTGTTAAAGTGGTTGCTCCGGGTGGCATGCAGACCGATTTTGCAGGCCGATCGCTGCAGGGCGGAATACATACAGCCTATGAACAGCTTACTGCAAAGGTAAGTGCGGGGTATAGTGAAGAGCAGATTACCAACTATACGAAAGCAGAGGACGTGGCGGAGCTTATCTTTGAGGCCACCGCGGACGGAACAGATAAGCTTCGTTATGTTGTAGGCAACGATGCCATTGGGCTCTATGCGGATCGACTTGAAAATGGCCCCGAAGCCCAGGTTCAAAAAATCAGGTCCAACTTTATATTCTAACTATCCAATCTCCCTGCCGGAACAAATCATGTCCCGGCAGGGATTTCCATTACCATTTTATTAGATTTGTATTCCATGAAAAAACAACTGGTCGTATTCAACTCCCTGTCACAGCTTCATAAAGCTATGGGGCAGCCGAGACCAAGCCATCCGCTGATCAGTATCATGAACTATGGCGAAGCCAATTTCGACCCTAAAGACTTTGAACAGGGCATTATCCTGAACTTTTACAAGGTATCCTTTAAGACGGGATTTTCCGGCAAGCTCCGTTATGGACAGGGCTATTACGATTTTGAAGAGGGCGGCATGTCCTTTATTGCGCCTGGCCAACTGCTGCGCATGCAGGATGAAGAGGCTGATTACAGCGGAATGACCCTTCATATTCATCCCGATTTCCTCAGAAATTATCAACTGGGTAAATCCATTAAACAATATGGCTTTTTCAGTTATTCGGGTGCTGAAGCACTATACCTTTCAGAGAAAGAAAAAACAACCATACTGAGCGTTTACCAGTTTATCCACGATGAGCTGCAGCAGCGTATTGATAAATTTAGCCAGGATGTGATTATTTCCCAGATCGAAGTACTACTGAACTACGCCAACCGTTTTTATGACCGCCAGTTCATCACCAGGAAAGCGGTAAACAGTGACATCCTGGTTAACCTGGAAGCACTGCTCGACGCCTACTTTAACGATGATGAATCTTTGATCAGCGGCCTGCCAGCGGTAAATTCCGTGGCTGCAGCCCTTCATCTGACCCCGCGCTACCTCAGTGACATGCTGCGTAACCTCATCGGGTTAAATACCCAACAGTATATTCACGAAAAGGTGATCGAGAAAGCCAAAGAATATCTTGCCAAAGACGAACTGACCGTTGCAGAGGTGGCCTACCACTTGGGCTTCGAACATCCGCAATCTTTTAATAAATTATTTAGAAGCAAGACCTCCTTATCCCCTTTAGATTACAAAAAAGGCTTACTGAACTGATATACTTTGAGTCCGGCACAAGACAGATCATGCTTTCGACTTCTGCAGGACATCAAAAATCAAAATGCAGTCAAAACGGCTTAGCAAATAGCAGATATGGCTACAGGTACAATTCATCTATTTCTGAACTTTACAGTATGGAAAATCCAATTATGCAAAATGTAAAAAAAGGAACGCTGTTTATCGTTGATATCAGTGGTTACTCGCACTTTATCAGAACCATAAATGCAGCCGACGGGATGAAGATCATCGGCCAGTTGTTTAAGGCGATTATCGCTGAGAACAGGATTTCATTTTCGATTTCTGAGATAGAAGGTGATGCTATATTGTTCTACCGGTTCGGGATGCCGCCTTCCATAAAGGAGGTGTTGGATGAGTTTACCCGGATGCTGGACCGGTTCAGGAACCATATTGACATTTACAGTGTACAGTTCCCGTCAGTAGTTGGATTAGGCCTCAAAGCAGTGGTGCATTATGGTAACATGGAGGAATTCGTGGTAGACCGTTTTAATAAATTGTATGGTAATATCTTGGTGGATGCGCACAGGTTGCTGAAAAACAGCGTACCCAGCCAAACCTATTTATTGGCAACCCGTGATTACCTGGATGAACTCGCCGATTTTCCATTGGATTACATTACAAGCTGTGGTGTATACCAGTGCGATGTTTATGATATTGGGTCGTTGTGCTACACCTATTTTCCTTTCGGGGAGACCAAGCCTCCACATAGCCCAACGGATTTTAATGTAGCCGGAAAAACCGTAGTACGGAGCAGGTTTGAATTTGTACCTTAATTATCTAAGCTACGTCACTTTTATTTTTCTGTAACACTCGTTACAGAAAAATACCTACATTTGCATTCAGATTATGGCAAGAAACGTAGAATTTGATGAAGACCTGGCGGTTTCCAGAGCAATGGACTTATTCTGGAAAAAGGGATATGCGGGGACCTCGATGCGGGACCTTTGCGATACTATGGGTGTAAATGCCAGCAGCATCTATAACACGATAGGTGATAAGCACCAGTTGTTTGTGCGCTGCATAGAGCATTATACAGAATCCAGGATGGAGGCGGCCAAAAAGCAGTTGAAACTGATCGGTTCACCGATAAAAGCCATCGAAAAGTTTATTATGGCCTCTGCCCATACGATCACAAATGAGCCTGACAGTTGCCTGGCCATCAGGACCACATTTGAAGTGGCCGTTTCAGACGAACAGGTACAGAAAATCCTGAAGGCAGATAATGACTTTACCTATCACCTGATATTGGGATTGGTAACAAAGGCACTGGCCAAGAAAGAGATTACAATTTCTGAGGATAGCGAAATGCTGACCGATTTTATTATTAACCATTTCAGTGGTTGGCACGAGTCCTTTATCATACACCGTGACAAAACCAGGATCAAAAAGATGGCCCAGTTTCTGATCACCCAGTTAAGCAGATAATTTTTTTAATAAATTCTGTAACGATTGTTACAGATAATAATCACAATAATTAAGTAGTTCTTAGTCTTTAATTTTAAAACAATCGTTACAAAAAAAATGAATAGTTCAAACAAAATGCTCCTGTACGGAGCAGCAGGATACACCGGAAAAATTATTGCAGCCCGCGCAAAAGAACTGAACCTTGACTTCGAAATCGCAGGCAGGGAAGCGGACCAAATACAGGAGGTGGCCACAGACCTTGGGGTTCCTTATCACGTGTTCACTGTAGATGACCAGCATGCATGGCAACTTGCCCTGGCAGGTAAAAAAGTATTGATCAATGCTGCAGGCCCGTTCCAGCATACGGCCCAACAGGCGATTGATGCATGCTTGAGAGCCGGTGTCCATTATCTGGACATCAGTGCAGAACTGGAAACCTATAAGCTGGCAGAATCCCTGGATGACCGGGCCAAAGAAGCAGGCATACAATTAATGTCCGGCGCAGGACTTTTTGTAAGTTATGATGCGCTTGTTGTTTATCTATCCCAGCAGGTAAAGGAGCCAATCGGCCTTAAAGTAGGCTTCCGGCACTTCGGCGGTTTTTCAAAGGGCTCTGTACTGAGCAGCAAAAATATTGCCGACCTGGGTTTATTGGTCCGCAAAGATGGAGAGCTGGTTCAAAGTGAAAACTACGGAACGAAAGTATTCGCATTTGGCAATGAAGATGTGGAGTGTATGCCGACGCCTTTAGGCGGCATCATACTGAGCTATAAGTCTACCCGGATACCCAATATCGAAGAATATTTTTCGTTGAAACTCCCGGCTGCCGAGCTTCCGGAAATAGTCGCGGACCAGTTGCCCGATGGCCCAACCGAGGCCGAGCGTGCTGCAGGACGTAATGGAATATCTGCAGAGGTTACCGGTAAAGATGGTAAGGTAGTAAAGGCTTACATCGATGCGCCATCTGGATATAATCTTACGCCGCTGTCTGTGGTAGCGGTGGCGAACCGCATTCTTAATAATGATTTCTCGACAGGTTATCAGTCTCCAGGCTCTGCTTATGGAACAGACATAATTCGGGATATTCCGGATACCCATCTACATAGCATCGAGTCTTAAATGTTTTTGAAAGAGACCATGTCCATGCTATAAAACCTTAGTACAGATTTTTTAGGTTCGTCAAAACGGCAACAGATCTGTCCATTTCGGCGAACCTTTCCTTTAAAACCCTGGATACATTTGTATTGTTAAACAAAAAGACATTACCATGAGTTATTGCAGCTATATCCCCACAATGAATGAGCCCAGTAGGAGTCTCCACCAAAAATATCACGACCATCATTACGGGTTCCCCATCCATGATGATAATGAGCTGTTTGGAAGGCTGATCATGGAAATCAACCAGGCGGGTCTAAACTGGGAGACCATCTTAAAGAAAGAAGAAAATTTTCGCAGGGCCTACGATGGATTCAGCATTGATAAAGTAGCAGGCTATGGTGAAAAAGATCAGCAAAGGCTTCTGGGTGATCCGGGGATTATACGCAACAAGCTTAAGGTAAATGCAGCAATTGAAAACGCAAAGAAAATACTGGAATTGCAAAAAGAGCATGGCTCTTTTGGAAAATGGCTCGAGCACCAGCATCCCAAAACAAAAGTGGAATGGGTGAAGCTTTTTAAGAAAAACTTCCGTTTTACCGGTGGCGAAATAGTGGGCGAGTTCTTGATGAGCATCGGTTATCTACCTGGCGCTCATGCCGGAAGCTGTCCGGTCCATAAAACGATACTTAAACTGAAACCTATGTGGTTAAAACAATAAATATTATGAACATACCCACCATAATAAACGACTGGATTGCTGCAGGCAATTCATTTGACACAGCGCAATACCTCAGCTTTTACTTGCCGGATGCCGTACTCGATGATCCTTCAGTCGGAAAGGTATTTAAAGGGCACGAAGGTATAAAGGATTATTTCAACAGCTATTTTATCGGGTATAATACGCGGACCGAATTGGAGAAGCTGTATCAGGTTAATGAAGATCAGGTCCATCTCGAAGTCAGATTCTCAGGTAGTTTTTCCGAAGGAAACATCGGGGGACTTTTCGATATTACATTCAAGGGAGATAAAATTGCTTTTGTAAAAGCCGACCTTTCACACTAAAACATAGAACAATATGAAAAATGATTCTTTTGAAACGATCATCACCCGTTCCCTTGCATTAAGGGAAAAATACCATGCACTTGAAGTCGAACATCACGGTAGTAAATGGACATTGGAAGAAGATGCTTTGGCATTTTTAACCGATGCAGCATTGGTGGGCAGGGATATCATGTCACAACAAAAACGATGGCCGAAGGCCGGTGCACAAGAAGAGCTGGAGCACAAGCTGGGTGAGAATATTTGGTGGCTCATTGTTATCGCAGCGCGGTCCGGAATAGATATCCAAAAGGCTATCGGAAACTTTTTGGATAAAACAGAGGACATGATGCCCGGATAGGTAATACAGAATGAGGCGCGATACAGTTGGGTCAAAAGAAACAATAAAAAAACAAATTATGGAAGCTAAATTTCAGAATAAAGTAGTTGTTATTACAGGTGGTGCAACGGGTATAGGTCTTGAAGCTGCTAAAAGATTTGTTGCCGAAGGGGCGTATGTCTTTATTTCAGGAAGGCGTCAGGAAATTTTAGACCGGGCAGTTAAGGAGATAGGAAGCAATGTGTCTGCAGTCAGTGCCGATTCAGGAAAACGCGAAGACGTAGAAAAGCTTTTTTCGATTGTAAAAAAAGAGAAAGGCCAGATCGATATCCTTCTGTCCAATGCTGGGACCGGTGAATTTGGATTTCCGATCGGATAAATCACCGATGAACACTATGACCGGGTATTTGACACCAATATAAGAGGATCAATATTAACGGTTCAGGGCGCTTTGCCATTGCTTAAAGACGGCGGTTCGATCCTTTTAACGGGAAGTATTCCTTCAGTTAAATCTTATGAGACCATGAGCGTTTATTGCGCAAGCAAGGCCGCATTGAGGATTTTTTCAAAGACCTGGGCTTTGGAATTAAAATTAAGGAAAATCCGGGTAAACATTGTTAGTCCCGGCCCAACCGAAACGGCACAGTTAACTGGTCTATCTCAGACATTACAAGATCAGGTCGTTGCGCCAATCCCCTTGGGCCGCGCTGGCAAATCGGAAGATATCGTAAATGCTATTGTTTTTTTAGCATCTGACGAGGCAAGCTTCATTACTGGGACGGAAATGTTTGTGGACGGAGGAGCTTCACTTGTTAAAAATTGCGTAATCAAAAAATTATTCTGTCAAGTAAAGGTGTTCGATATTTTCCCGCCCACTATTTTTTGAAACGAAATACTAAATTTTGGTCCTCTGTTTTTCTTTTTTTTTACGGGAGGACTTTGCAAAGGTTTTTTTGAATCGAATTGCACTTCTTTTTTAATTGCCTCATTTACAATATTTTTCGAAATGTTTTGATCGTTTAATAACAATAAAAGGGGGGCTAGGGGTTCGATTGTAGTCACGTTCAGCCCGCGAAAATAGTTTTAAATTTAACTAAAGGCTTGTAAATTAAATGTTTGCAGGCTTTTTCGTTGTGTGCCATTCATGAGGATAAACGGATCAGAACGGATCAATACCAAAAGTTGCGGAATATGGATTTATTAAGCATACAATTGTGTTAGTCTAAATAGGAAAAAATTACACATTTCACACCGCGGAATTGAGATCTAAACGCTTTATTCTTTGCATTGAAAGACTCTACAGAAGCATTTGTCGATCTGTTATCAAAATAGTTTAGAAATGTTGGGTAGTGATTTTGAATAGACCATGCAATCGTATTGAAAGCCTTAAAATCGGACTGTCTTACCCTTTCATACCATTTAGCTAATTTAGCTAGGCCAAAAACTTTTTCGGTATTTCTATCAAATAATACTTCCCTTGAATCAAGCGGAACAAAATCCTCTCGGAAATATGCTAGACCTGTTCTGTCTATTATCATTTTCAAAAGCTTTATTCGGAAGAGTTTTCCAAGTCGCTAAAATCTAATAAATCATCAACGCTCACATTCAGTGCTTCGGCTATCCTAACTAAAATATAAGCGGTTGGGTTAGCACCTTGTTTTTCGTATCTATTGATAAATTGTTTGTCTTTTCCGTCTAATATTGCTGCCAATTCAGTTTGCTCTAAGCCTGATTTTATTCTGAGTTGGGCAATTCTCTTTCCGAGCTTTATTCTAAAGTCAACAACAGTTTGCTTCATCTCGCAAGCTTGCCAATAAACAAAGATAGTGGTCAACAAATTTGTTTACTTGTGATTTTTTTTTATATTTGATTATATAATTGTTTATTAATAAGAGTCTTGTGGCTGCTTTTCTGACCCCGCTAATGCAAGACAGCAGATTAATACTCACGTCTATTTAAAGATGTGCTATATTAGCATGTCCAAATAGATGTGGGGCTGCTGTAAATCCATGTTAGCTTAAGGGGTCAGAACTTTTACAGCGGCCATGGTTTGCAGCCTCACATGTATTGCCTACCATGATATCAAGACTCGTATAATCTAATACGCGTATGATTTTAGAGACAACACATCTATTCGATCACCTTATTTCCTTAGTAATCTGTGCACCAGAATAGGTTTAACAAATTAGGACAGGGAAACGAAACAGTTAATAGAAGACTAGGTTGTGGTAATGTGCACTGTCTAAATTTTCTATCTTCTTTATTAACAGACTACTAAACTTTATGAAAAAAACAAACAAAGTAATCGTAATGGGTATGCTATACCTTTTTATTAAGGATAGGCAGACAGGCTTAAAGGCTCAATTTTCAGCAGAACATCCAATTGAAATATTAACGCGTCTCACATCTCACGCTCAAGATGTTATTTTCCAGCACTTTAGGTTCGTTGAGAAGATAAGCGGGTTTCGTGTCTTATTTTTTTTGCCTTTCGCTACACAGTCAATTTATAGGTGTTTTAATTGATATCATTATGGAACTGATGAAATTAAAATCAAATCGTGCTATAAATTTTTCCAAATTCAAAGAAGGGAATGAAAAAGGTCTTGATTTTTTCTATAGGCTGTTATACCCATCTATTTATTATTATGGGCTCCGGTATATAAAAGATGATGTAAATGCTAGCTGCATTGTAAATGAAGCATTCTTGCGGCTCTGGTTATCTAGAAAAATTATTACATGTCCAGAGCATATTGAGACTTTTGTGAGGAAACTAACTTCTGATGGTTGCAAGGCTTACTATAAAACATCTTCGAATAAGTTTCATCGGAATATGCTTAGGCTGGATGAAATTGAGAATTATCAGGAATTTACCGGCGGGCACGATCCTGGTTTGGAAGACGAAACGGATACCTTCTATCAACATGAGCCCGGAGAAGAGGAAAAAAAGCAATGGGCGCAGGTGGAAGCGGTTATACCGAACCTCAGCAATGACCAACAGCTTTTTATAAAACTTTGTATTAAATATTCTTTTGACTATAGTCAGATGGCCTGGCATATCGGTGGTATCTCCGATTATCAGGTGGCAAGAAAAGTGGAGAAAACACTTCAATGCATGAAAGCAATCGTCAGTGATACGGAAAAACTTAATAAGATCGAAAAAACCAGTAAGTACAGATTTGAAGGTGATGTGAGTGAAGAGCAGGCCACTATTCTACAGATGCGCTATGAACTCCAGTATAGCTTCACAGAGATTGCAGAAGCGTTAAGCCTCGACCAGGGACACATCCAGAAGGCATTTGCAACCGCTTCGCTGAAAATCAGAAAAATTAAAATCAGGTGATATGGAAAACAGTACAATGGTTGTTACCCGCAAAATACAGTTGCTGATCGATTCAGAAGACAAGGAACTGGTCAAAGATGCAATTGGTCAGTTGTATAACTGGCAATGGATCTGTTTTCGCGCAGCGAATATGATCATGAGCCACCATTTTGTTCAGGAACGCATAAAGGATTTCTTTTATCTGACTGAGGATATAAAACTAAAAATAGCAGATGAAAAGAAAGAAGACAATGGTATATTGAAATCCTCACGCCAGAATACCACTTACAGATTGCTGTCAAACCATTTTAAGGGGCAGATCCCTACGAATATCCTTAGCAACCTCAACAATACGCTGATCTCATATTTCAATAAAGAAAAGGATGCCTACTGGAAAGGCGAAAAATCGCTTCGGAACTATAAAAAAAATATCCCGTTGCCTTTCGGTGCGGAAGTGATTTCTAAACTGAGCAGAACAGCTGACAATAGGAATTTCAGCTTTAAGCTCTTTCAGATTCCCTTTAAGACCTACCTCGGAAAGGACAGGTCGGATAAAAAGACTATGCTAGATAAGGTTGTGGGCGGAAGCTTAAAACTCCGTACCAGTAATATCCAGTTGGACAAAGGAAAGATATTCCTGTTGGCTGCCATACAGATCGAAAAGGAACAGCATTTTTTGGATGCTACGGTAATTGCGGAAGCTTCGCTATCCATAGAACACCCCGTAACGGTTAAAATAGGTAGCCATGAACATGCCATCGGGAACAGGGAGGAATTCCTCCACCGCAGGCTGGCGATACAGGCGGCGGTAAACAGGGTGAAAAAAGCGGTTGCATTCAACAGCGGCGGTCACGGCAGAAAGAAAAAAATGAAAAGTTTAGACGATTACCGTCACATGGAAAAGCGTTATGTGGAGCAAAAGCTTCATGTTTACAGCAGGATGCTGATCGATTTTTGCGTTAAACATCAGGCAGCAACGTTGTTATTGGTCAACCAGCAGGAAAAAGAGGAAATCGCCAAGGAAGATCACTATTTGTTACAGAACTGGAGTTACTATAGCCTAAAAGAAAAGATCAGCTATAAGGCGGCGAAAGCAGGTATACAGGTGATAGTTGAATAGATAAAAAACGAGAAATCTTGCAAAACAAAAGGGTGAAATTTAAAATACTTACGGGCCGATAAAACAGGATATTGTAACGGGCTAGATTTATGTTAAAATAGATGAAAAGATTAATGATTAACCTGCTTTAAAATATGAGAGGCTGCTTGTACACAGTAGGTTGAGGATACCCGACGCACACACTGTCTATTTATATAAAGGAAAATATCAGCTTGAAAGTGGCGAAAGTTGACACGCAGATGCTGGTAGAATAAAAAAAGAGGTTTTTTGTAGAACCGTAGGGTGAGATATAACATGCTCACAAGCCAATCATATGGCATGCAATGGCGGACTTCATGTTAGAAATATAAGAGGCTGCCTGTACAGCTTTAGGGTGAGAATACTTTGATTCTCACTAACTAATTTTTGATCGAAGGGGGAAGACCGCACAGCTAAGTACCTTTTATTTCTTCATTTGAAATTAAGATACAATGCGTGGGCTGTTTTCTGTTGTCGTCTAGAGTGCCATATCCACCTCATCTCGAATTAGGTTGAGGTCGCTATGGCTTTTCGCAAACGATATTACCTCGATCAGATATAAGATACAACGCTCTATTGTAATCCGAAAATGGGATTTAGAAGTAGCTCATTGGGAACAGATATAATAATTTAAATGGCCATAAACATGAGACCGGGCCGCGGTCAGCTCTGTAGGATCTGATGAAATGTAGCAATCGCTTGGACATTATTGTTGATAGTTAAAAGAGCCGGAAAATATAAGGCTGATTGCAAAAGCATTATCTGGGGCAAATCGTACCGGCATCATGTATTACGTGGGAACTTGTGTATTAATGCGGTTAACAGGGAAAAATGAAGTCAATAGTATTCGGCTGCTATAGCCCGTGGCAAACTTGTTTGATCGAAGTAATGTGGCTATCTACTGATTCCCTGCCTTTGCACTTTAAGTTTTTTTCATCTATTTTGTTCAGATTTGGTTGATTGAACCTAATCCTGGAGAGGGACTGGAAACCGGCTCCAACATAAACTCTATAAAACCTGGAATCTCTTTTTCAATACCTTCAGTATTTCATTGAAAGCATTTAACATTCCCAGAGATGGAACCCCACCAGTCTGTTGGCAAGCAGATTGTTATTCATTATGTTAAGAAAGGCCATATTTCAACAAATCTAACTGTTTTTTTAATAATATTTTCGTTTTTCTGGATGTTGGCAAAGGCAAGTGTCTCATTTAGTTTTCTGTCAAAAGTAAACAGTTAATCGAAAGCCTGGTTTTCTTTTAAAGGAGTCCTATCTGATTAAGAATCAAATTCGAGAGCTCGTCTTTTTCCCTCCATGATGTCATCATATTAAAGGAATCCTTTTTTGATATAACTGTTCTAGATATAAAAGACATTTTTTCCCTTAGTGTCTGCCATATATCGTAAGTCACTGGAGCTAAATTCACTACAAATTAAAAAAAACTTTATTTAGTTGGTCATTAGGCGAACTATCGGTTTTGGCTTTATATAAAACGGAGGTAATCGGGCCAACATCAGCGGTATGGCCTGCAAAAAGGTTTAAAGGCAAATGTGTTCCAATATAGATTGGAGATAAGAAGATAATTTAAAGATTTGCTGATCATTACATTTCTTGTAAAGGAAAAGATATGGATTACTTCAATCCTCAGTGAACTATAAGATCCAAAAATATGCCCCCGCAAGAATCCTCCGGCAGGGGCTGGAAACTAAGATAGATAGTTATTAATTCGATATTGGAATCAGTTTTTCTACTTTTTTGCGGTAAGACCAATAGAAAACGATTGGATAAACAAATAGGTTGAAAATGGTATTGGTAATCAAACCCCCAATTACAACGATAGCCAGCGGTTTCGATGCTTCTGAACCGATGCCGGTAGACAGTGCGGCTGGCATCAGTCCGATGGCTGCCATCATTGCTGTCATCAATACAGGTCTGAAACGCGTAGCAATTCCATCTCGCATTGCCTCTGTAAATGTCCAGGATGGATGATGTTTAAGCGTTGCGATATTACTTTTAAATCTTGTGATGAGAATTACTCCGTTTTGAACACAAATGCCGAATAATGCAATAAATCCAATTCCAGCAGAGATGTTGAAATTTACACCAGCAACCAATAAAGCCAGAATTCCGCCAATCATTGCAAAAGGAACATTATTCAGTACCAATAAGGCATCGCGGATGTTTCCGAACAGAACAAATAGAATAAAAAATATCAGTAGCAAACTTACCGGAACTGCTTGCGACAGTCGCGCCGTTGCCCTTTGCTGGTTTTCGAAATCGCCAGCCCATTCCAGTTTATAGCCCTCAGAAAGTCTAATTTTATCTTTTACCTTTTGCTGTGCTTCTGCAATTACGCTACCCATATCACGACCTCGGATAGAAAACTTAATGGCGCCATAACGCTTGTGCTTGTCGCGGTAAATCATACTCGGACCGATAATTTTCCGAATGCTGGAAATTTCGCCTAGCTGTACCGTTGATCCGTTGATGGTTGGCACCTGTAGTTTTGCTATTGAGCTTTCATCATTTCGGAAATCTTCCGGATAGCGGATAATCAGATCAAATTTGCGCTCGCCTTCATAAATTTCTGTGGCTGCTTTACCGCCAATTGCCATTTCAATCACCGCATTCGCATCAGCTGTGCTTACGCCATAAAGCGCCATTTTCTTTTGATCGAGGTTGATTTGAAGTTCCGGCTGGCCTAAATTCCGTAAAATGCCCAAATCTTCAATTCCATCAACTGTTTTCAGAATCTGTTCAATCTTCTCTTCTTCCTTCTCAATATAATCGAAATTCTCTCCAAAAAGCTTTACTACAATAGAGCCTTTAACACCAGAAACAGCTTCTTCAACGTTGTCAGAAATAGGTTGAGAAAAGTTCAGGCTGATGCCAGGAAAACCTTTCAGTTTTTCCTGCATGCGCTCAATCAGCTGTTCTTTGCTTTGTTTGCGTTTCCATTCTTTACGCGGATAAATATCTACGTGAAACTCCATATTATAGAAACCTGTTGCATCGGTTCCGTCATTTGGCCGGCCAGTTTGCGACATGACCTGTTTTACTTCTTCAAAACTCAAAAAGATTTTCCGAATTTCATTAGAAAGTTTTTTGGTTTCATCCAGGGATACACTTAGCGGTGCAGTTGCGCGCACATAGATAGAACCTTCATCTAAACTTGGAAGGAACTCTGTACCTAGAAATTTAAAACTAAATGCGCCCATAACCAATACAACAATGGATATTCCGAACGCCAGCATTTTCTTGCTGAAGCAGATATCGTAAAATTTCAGCGTGCCTTTGGTAAGCCAGTCCAAAAATATGTTGTGTTTTTCCCGTACGTCTTTTTTAAGCAATACGCTAGACAAAGCAGGCACGAGTGTAAACGTTAAAATTAATGCACCAAGAAGTGCGAAACTTAATGTCCACGCTAGTGGAGAGAACATTTTACCTTCTACTTTTTCAAAAGTGAAGATGGGCAGAAGGCCTGTAATGATAATCAGTTTTGCGAAGAGAATGCCTTTTCCATTTTCCAGGCATGCTTTTTTAATGAAACCGAGTTTACTCATTTTATTGAACCGTTCCATACCAACGCTTTTCGCGCGATGATCAAGTGCAACAAAAATTCCTTCAACCATTACTACAGCGCCATCAATAATGATCCCGAAATCAATAGCACCCATTGATAGTAAGTTTGCCGGCATGCCTTTTAGTTTCAGACAGATAAAAGCAAACAGTAAAGCCAGCGGGATAATGATAGATACAATTAATGTTGTACGCCAATCCGCCATGAAAAGAAATACGATTAGGGTTACAAAAAGTATTCCTTCCAGCATATTGCCCATTACGGTATGTACAGAATAATTTACCAGATCTTCGCGATCGTAAAAGGGTTTAATTTTTACATCACCAGGCAAAAGGCTACTGTTTATTTCGGTGATTTTCTCTTTTAATCGCGCAATTACATCGCTTGGATTTCCACCTTTGCGCATTACAACAATGCCTTCCACAACATCCGGATCGCGGTCGCGGCCAACCTGTCCAAGTCTTGGCAATGCCGATTCTGCTACATCGGCAATGGTTTTTACAAATACCGGCGTTCCGTTTACGTTATCTACCACAATATTGCGGATTTCGTCAATGTTGTTTAAAACACCAATTCCGCGCACCACGTAGGCTTGTCCGCTTTGTACAATTACATCACCACCAACATTGATATTGCTTTTAGAAACAGCTTCAAAGAGTTCTGTTGCACTTACACCGTATTGAATGGCTTTTTGTGGATCTACTGTAATCTGATATGTTTTTACCTCGCCACCAAAACTGACTACATCGGCAATGCCCGAAACGGAAAGCAATTCTCGTTGGATAACCCAATCTTGCAAAGTTTTAAGCTCACGAATAGATTTTTGATCGCTGGTTAGGGTATACCGGAAGATTTCACCAGTTGGGCCATATGGCGGCTGAACTTCAGGCTGTATGCCCTCTGGCAAATCGGCTTCATCCAAATGGTTATTTACTTGCACGCGCGCTTCTGCATAGTCTACATCGTCTTCAAAACTTACCTTTACAATAGAAAGCCCAAACAGTGACGATGAACGGATGCTGGTTCGTTTTTCTGTTGGGTTCATTGCAATTTCAAGCGGCCTGCTTACAAATTTTTCTACCTCTTCTGCACTTCTGCCTGGCCATTGCGTAATGATGGTAATATTGGTATTGGTTACATCCGGAAAAGCATCAATTGTAGTGTTTTTGAAACTGAGGTAACCGGCGGCAATTAATATAAATGTGGCAAAGAAAATGAAGTATTTGTTCTTCAGGGCAAAGCCGATAATACTTTTTATAAATTTATTCATGCTCGATAGGATCTAAAGTTGAATGATTATTGTCCTTTCAGGCTTTCAAAAAGGAAAACTTGTTTAGAAGCAATTAGGCGATCGCCGGCAGAAACGCCTTTACTGATGTAGGTTTTGTCTGCACTTTTACGGCCAATGGTTACTTCGCGGATTTTTATTTTATTGTCTTTATCCAGAAGAAGTACAAAGTTTTTATTCTCGTCAAAAATCACCGCTCTAGAGTTTACAGCCGGTAGAGTAGATGCAGAACTCGCCAACACTTTTACTGTGCCCAACATGCCGGGTTTTAACAAAAAGCCAGGGTTAGAAACCACAACTCTTGCATTCATCACCTTTGTATCCTGATCAATCAGGTTGTATAATTTATCTATCTTGCCGGTAAATTCTTTATCCGGATAGGAAAGTGTTGTTAACCGCACTTCATCGCCATTTTTTAGTCTCGAAATGTCCGATTCATAAACATTTACCATCACCCAGACATTAGATAAATCGGCAATTGTAAATAAGCTCTTTTCATTGTCCGGGCGCAACTGCATGTTGTCTGTCACGTTTTTTTCAATTACAAAACCCTGAATGGGCGATTTTATGGAATAAACACCATGTTGATTTCCGCCGTTTATAGCCAATACCTGCGCAGATCTTTTGGCTTCTGCTTTTTTGATTTGTACATCATTTTTTGCTTCTTCCAGTTCTTTTGCCGATGATAATCCACTGGTGTAAAGTTGTTCTGCCTGTTTTAATGTGCGTTCTGCATTTTTGAGTTCGGCATTGGCCGAGATGACTTCCTTATCATAACCAGCCATTTCAGAACTGGTTACTGTGGCCAATGTCTGGCCTTTAGAAACATGATCGCCTAAACGAACGGTAACGCGGTTTACTGCGCCGCTTACCATAGGGAAAAGTTCAGATTTTCGATCATCATTAGCACTTATTTTTGCAGAAAACATAATTTCTGAGCTGCTGTTGGCCTGTTGTACAGTATCTATTAATAAGCGGTTTATTAAAGAATCTGTAATTGTAAATTTCTCGTCCTTGGGCGGCGTTTTGGTGTTGCTGCAAGCAGCGAATAGCAAAGCCGATATGAATAGTACGTTTATCGTATTGTTCTGAAAAGTTTTCATTGTGCTTATTTGAAAATGTTGGAGCCGGTTACATAGTTGAGTTCTTCTCTTGAACTCATTCGTTCAAACTGAAGGGTATTTAGTTGCAGTGTATTTTCCTTATAGGATTCGTACAAATCGAGAAACTCGATTAAGCTGATGTTTCGCGATTTGAAATTCTGAATAAGTCCGGATACGAGTTTATTAAAATCTGAGCTGAATTCCGGGTCAATTTCTTCTACACGTTTTTCATTTCTTAATGCGGTATTATAGCTGTTAAAAACCTCATTATTTAAAGTGATTTCCTGTTTTTTTATATTGGCTGTTGCTGCGTCAATTCCAACTTTTGCTTTTTTAATTTCACCCTGGTTGCGGTCAAAGAGAGGAATTGGAATTTTAATGCCGATGCCTGTGTATTTGTCGGGATAGTTTCCTTTTAAATCATAGGAAAGGGAGAGTTCTATATCGGGAACGGCCATTGCTTTTTGTAAACGTAAATTGGCTTCGTTATACTGAAGGTCGGTTTGTGCGTGTTTTAAATCCGGCCGGTTGTTTCTTGCCGAATCCAGTAAGTTGGTGTATTGATAATTGGATATCTTTAATTTGACGGTGCTGTTTTCGGCTATCTGAAGCGAAAGCGGAACCGTTGCATCTATACCACAAATGGTTTTTAAATCGCGGTGCTCATCTTCAAGATCGTTTAACAATGCCGTATATTCTGCCTTCAATCCAATCAATAAAGATTTAATCCGGACAGCATCTTTAAGTGCCACATTTCCCATTTTAAGCTGTAGATCATAGGCTTTTAAAAGCTGTTCTGTAGATGAAATCTGGCTTTGATAAACTTGAATAGACTGTGCGGTAAAGTATGCTTTATAGAAGGTATTGCGCAATTCGAACTTCAATGTGCGCATCAAATCGAAATATTCGTATTCTGCAAGCTTTGCACCTGATTGTGCCAGTTTGATGTTTTTATTTCGCTTGCCAGCCAGTTTAAACAATTGCGATATCGACCCTGCATACTGGCCCTCTGCATAAGAAGTTTGCAGAAACTTTTTGGTTTCCCGGTTGTACAATTGATTTTCATACTCCAGTTCGGGGTTGTCAAACAAACGGGCGGTGATAATGTCTGCTTTTGCCGACTCAATTTGGTAGTTGCTTAACAGCAGCTCATAATTGTTCTTTAGAAAGATACTTTCAGCATCATTAAGTGTCAGCTTTAAAGAATCGGTTTGTGCGAAAGTTGCCCTTGCCTGCATGGCGAAAAGAAAAATGAGCAACGTACATATTTTTCTCATGTTGGCAAATCTATTTTTGCCGAATTAAATGCGAATTAAATGGAAATTAAAAGCGGATTAAAGTTGCGGAATACTTATGCTGAAGGTGTTTTCAAGGGCGTTTTCTTTGCTGATAGCAATTGTTCCTTTAAAGAGATCAATTATTTTCTGTGCCATATAAAGTCCCATTCCATCACCTTTTAAACCGGCCTGTGCAGAACGGGTGTAGAATGGTTTGAAAATTTCAGACTGGATGTCTGCTGCAATACCCAAACCCTTGTCTGTAATTCGGATCAGGTAATTTGAGTCTGAAATATCGAGTTGACAAACGACTTCCTGGTCTCCAGAAAATTTAAATGCATTGGAAATGATATTGTCTATAGCAATACGCAATAGCACTTCATTTGCCAGAACAAGCGGTTTATGACCTGTCGGAGTATTAAACTTCAGATTTAAGTTCTTATGTTGTTTTACTGTCCAGTCTGACTGGATTTTAGAGAGTAGCTCTTTAAGTGAAAGTTCGCTAAGTTGGGAGTGAATCAAATCCAGATCCATTTTGGCCAAACTGAGTAAGCCATTAATGATGTGATCCATTTCGTCGGCATCCTGCAAAACCTGATCAAAAGCTTTCTGGTAATCGGCAACCTGGCGGTTTTTAGCCAGAGCCAATTCAGAAGTCATCATAATACGGGTAATTGGCGTGCGCAGTTCATGCGATGCATTGGCTACAAATGTTTTTTGCAAAGTGAATGCTTGTTCCAGCTCATCCATTAAGTGATTAAAACTTCTTGCAATGAGGTTAATCTCGTCTTTGTTGTTGTTCTCGGCCACTCGGATTTCCATGTTTTTGGAGCCAATCTGTTTTACCTCGTGCATAAAACTACTCAGGGGTTTGAGCATTTTTGTCGCAATCCATCGGCTTAGTAAAAGAACAATTACAGAAATACCGAAAAATACAAAAACCATAATTTTAAGCAGTTTGCTTAACCGGTTGTGCGAGCCTACATCATCTGCCGAAGCAAGAATTACAAAATCGCCCTGGTTGTCTTTATAATAAATACCTACCACCTGGCGTTGCCCGTCTGTATATTTTAAGTGACCTTTTTTACGTACCTGATCAATAACAGATTTGGTCCAGTATTGCGCTTCATCTCCAATAAAGGTTGCCCGGTTGCGGTCGTCATAAATCCGGGTTACCTCACCGCTTAATTTCTGAAGGTATTTATGGCGAATTTCATTTAAAGCATCCCTGCTTATTTCATCTGCTTCGAGGTAAAGTTTCGCCGTTACCATTGTCCGGTCTGTTAAACGTTCAAAAAAATCGGCCTGCAGGAATTTCATAAAAGTAAAATATACCGTGCACAATACGGCCAACAGCAGCGAGGTGCTGATAAGCGTAAAATATAATGCAATACGGTCTTTTATTTTCATTATTTTAAAATATAACCCATGTTTATTTTAGTATGAATAAGCTTCCGCTCAAAGTCTTTGTCTATTTTTTTTCTTAGAAAGTTAATGTATACATCAATTACATTGGTGCCGGTTTCGAAATGAATATCCCAGGCTTGTTCTGCAATAAACTGACGGGAAAGTAGACGGTTGGGATTACGCATAAACAACTCGAGCAGAATAAATTCGCGTGCACTAAGTTCAATGTTTTTTCCGCCCCGGTTTACTTCTTTGCTGTACGTATCCAAATGAAGGTCCTGAAAAGACAATTGATGTTCATTGCGTTGGGTTTCCAATGGTTGCCTTCTCAGGAGTGCATGTACCCTGGCTAACAGTTCCTTTAGATGAAATGGTTTTACCAAATAATCATCGGCACCTGCATCAAAACCAATAACTTTATCATCTATGGTGCCCATGGCGGTAAGCATCAAAACTGGCGTTAGAATATTGTTTTCACGAATTTGTCTGCACAATTGTATACCATTCAATCCGGGCATCATAATATCCAGGATAAAAAGATCAAAGGTTTGTTCGAGAAAATGTTCAAGTGCCAGAATCCCATCGGCTACAACGTAAGTTTCATATCCATTTTCTTCTAAAGCCGATTTTAAAAGTTCTGCAATTTTTGCATCGTCTTCTGCTATTCCAATTTTTGGCATAAAACAAATGTAAACAACTCAGTTTTAAAAAGCAGATTGTTCTTTAATCTAAACCGTTTTGGCGGGCAATTTAAGTGGCAGCAAAACCATTTTACTCCTTGTCTGTTTAGCAGATGATCAACCCAATGATGTTTAAATGAAACCAGAAACTGACGATATTTTTTTTAAAATGGCCGAACAATCTAAAGACGGCTATTTTCTTTTTACTGTTGCCGAAAAGAAACTCAGCTTCATTAATGCCAATGTTTCGAAGATTACCGGATTGAATGAAAATGTACTGGAGCGCTCACCTGAAAAACTCCTTGACCAGGTGCATCCGGATGATCTGGAGCATGTTAGCTATTGTTATGGAGAATGTATTTCTGAAAAAAAAACAGCGAAATATGAATTTCGTTTGCTTAATCCTACGGTGAAACATGTTCGGGTTTGTGTGTTCCCGATAGAAACTTCCGATCAATTTGTCATTTGCGGCATTCTCGAAGACATCACTGTTGCCATCAACAACAAAATAAATACAGAAAGAATCAATAAGAAAAAAAATATAACGCTCGAAGTTTTGTCGCACGATTTACGTGAGCCATTGGGGTTAATCAGTATGACGGCCTCTGCATTAACCAACCAGGCCAGAATTTCAGGAGACGAGGCTTTAATTGAAGGTTTAGCTTTCATTCATGATATGTGCGATCGGAACATCAAACTGGTGCGAAGCATCATTAATCATGAGTTTCTGAAATCTGCAGAAGTAGAACTTAAAAAAGACCGCGTAGAGGTGGTTTTTCAGCTTCGCGAAATTATCCGTTTTTACAAACGTTCGCAGCTTAAATTTACCAGAAGGTTTGAATTTAGTGCTTCTAGTGAGAGCATTTATGCTTCAATAGACAATATGAAAATGCTACAGGTTATTAATAATCTCATATCAAACGCAATTAAGTTCACTGTGGAAGGAGATTTAATTCATTTACAGGTAGAGGAAAAAGCTGATACCATTCTGATTTCTTTACAGGATAGTGGGATTGGAATTGCGAAGGAGAAACAGCCCATACTGTTTGATTTAGCCGAAGCCGGACTAAAACCGGGTTTAAGAGGAGAAGACTCTGGCGGTTTAGGCATGGGTATTATTAAGCATATTGTAGACTTACATCACGGAAAAATCTGGTTTAACAGCATCGAAAATGTGGGCACTACATTTTTTATCGAGTTGCCGAAATAGCTAATTCCTATCGGCACCGATTGCGCGGAGCATCGATTTGCTCAGGGTTTTATAACTGGGTTTTCCGGTAAAAAAGGAAAAATTTTCATCATAATCCCAGATTATGCCTGGAACACTGATCTTATTCAATTCTGTACGTACAGTATACAAATAGTTGCTGATGCTTTGCTGTGTTGCATATTTATTGTACACCCCATATTCGCCACACAATAGTGGAACATTGTATCTTTTTGCCCATGCATGTACAATCTGAAGTTTATCGTGTATGGCGCCATCTTTTCCCTCATTCGGGTAGTTGTTGTAATTAACCTCGCCTGGTGTTCCTGCTGCATTTGAATTCATTTTGGGCATGGTTCCATTTTGATATGGGAAAGGAATTTTTATAGTGCTTATTTGTTTGCCAGACCAGTCTGCGCCCTGGTGGGTAAAAATGAAAGGTTCATAAAAATGAAAGGTGTAAATGATATTTGATACTGGATAAGGTTTTATACGGCTGAGTTCATAAATACTATTGTAATTTGATGCGCCCACGATTACGGTACGTCCGGGTGATGACTTTCGGATTGAAGCAATGATTTTTAATGCAGCATTTTGCCAGTCTTGATCATCGATCGTTGGCTCATTAAACAACTCAAAAAACAGCTCGTCATTACTGTATGCACGATAGCGCTTTTCCAGATCTTTCCAAAGAGAAATTAAAACCTGCGTGTCATCAGACAGATGATCCTTTCTAAGGTTTCCGTAATGGTTTACCAAAATCAGTTTTAATTTATATCGTTTGCACATTTTTAGAGTATGCTCTATTTGCTTCAATAATGCTGATTTTTGTTCTGAAGTTCCCGATATATAAAACTGCTGAAAAGCAACCGGAAGCCTTATGGTTCTAAAACCCAGGTTAGATATAAGTGAATAATCGCTCTGCGTTAATTTTTCTGCTGTTATAATGTGCGGATTCCAATACTGTTCAAGCCATGACACATTAATTCCTTTTCCAATACGTTCATTTCTGCTAAACGCCAGGTCAGTTGCACCCGAAATGGAAATGTTTAGTGCAATAAAAGTTAAAATGAGATAAATATTTCGTTTCATTCGTCAAATTTTATAGCTTTAAGACGTCTATTCCCCGTATATAATGATAATGCAGTCCAAAGATACTGTTCTGCAAGCTATTCAAGTTAATGATGTAGCTTACAGTAAGCAGTTGGTGAAAAAATCCCTATACTATTCAAATATAATTGTTTGGACAATTATATTTATTTACCCCATGTTTGGTGTACTGGATTATATTTACGCCAATTCTCTTTTTCAAATTCTTTTCCTGTCTAAAATTGTAACTGTTTTTGTCATTTACCTTGTTTATGACATTACGCAGCGCATGGCGAAATGGCCTTTACTTTCGTTACATGTTGCTTTTACGCTGATTGCTGTGAATGCAGCAGTAATTTGTAATCTCGTCGATTTTGATGTTGCTCCGATATTTTTCCTTTTGTACGCGGCACTTTTTATGCTCTTCAATTTGGCAGTATTTTGGCCGGCATCTTATTCAGTCGGGCATTTTTTCGCCTGTTTGCTTTACATCGCCATTGGCTATCAATTGCTTAATAATGTAAGCGTAGAGATTTTTCTTACACAAGGTGCCGGTTTATTTTTAATGACAGGATTTTTTTCCTGCTTTATTCCGGTTGCCCGCTATGGAATTATTTTGCGCAATACCTTGAGTGATTTAAAGGTTAAAAATACGACCGCGCAACTGCAGGTTTTACATAACGAATTACTGGATAAAAATATACAGGTAGAAGCCGCCAATACACGCTTAACAGAACTGGTAATGCAACAAGATACTTTTCTGATGCTGGTAAAAGAAGATATTGAGCGTTTTATAGGGGCGATAAACCGAGCCGCTCGCGGATTAAGATCTCCCGAGCAAGGTAACCTGGCAGATAATGTTTTGAATATTCAGGCCATAAACCAGAATGTACTTCGGCTGGAACAATTGGTAGAAATTTTCCCCAATGAAAATATGGCGCCTGCCAGTCATGTGGTACTGGATATGCAACCTGTAGATATTCAAAAATCTGTTGTTGATGTTGGGAAATGTATGGAGAATGTGTTCGCTCGTTTTAAGATTAAGTTTTTGGTGGAAAGCCAGAGCTTAACTTTTAAACTGGATCAGTTGTATTTTGATCAATTACTTTTCAACCTGTTTGCCAATTGTTTGAAATTTTCTGATGTAGACAGCACTATAAATTGTAGCTTGAAAACTATAGAAAAGCATTCTGAACTTCAAATTGTTTGTTTGCCTTCTGCTTTAGTTACGGACAAAGAATTGGATTTGAATGCCCAGGACACCGCAACCGTACAAAGTTTGCAAAAAGGTCTTGGCCCTGGTTTTTACATTGCGAAACTGCTGGCAGAACGCATGGGCAGCCAATTAACCTACCATAAAAATAACGAATTCGTGTATTACGTGCTGCGTTTTGGCGCTGCGCCAATTGTATAATATTTTAGCCGATTACCTCATTCCCAGTTCATGAAAAAAATTCTATCCTTACTTCTATTTTTCCTTATTTACAGCCATCTTTCTGCACAAGAAACCTTTAAATCTTATGGTTTTGGTGCACAAACTATTCAAGGGCTTGAAGGGCAATACAATTATTATATTCGCTTGCTACCCAGTCAACAGGTTAACGGATCGGCAATACTGCTTCATATTGATGCACCAAAAGCACTGAATACAGAAAAATCTTTCGTTCATATTTTGATAAACGATGTACCTACCTTTAGCGGGCATTTCCAGACAGATTCTGTGAATAAAATTGTTGTCCGTGTTACGGCTGATGAAGCACAAAAAACCGATTTTTTAAAAGTTACCGTCAGAACCCAGTTATTCATCGGAAACGATGTTTGTCAGGACGAAAATAATCCCGCGCTTTGGCTCAGAGTTTTACCGGCATCGTCCATTATCTGGAATAGCAATAAAAAGTATAACGCCTCGTCTGTACATCTTTCTAATACCTTATTTTCTAAGAAAGCAATTGTTTATCCCAACAACATTACTGCAGGTGAATTGCAGGCTGTTGCTTTGGTATATGCAAGATTAAAGAAATATGGTGTAGACGATATTCAGCTTTACACGATGGATCAGCTTCCGGATTCTTTAACGGATTTTATTGTAATAGGGATGAGAAATAAGATTTCTGCTGCATTAAGGCCGGTTATTAACAGAGAAATTGCCAAAGGCGATGGTTTACTTTATTTGCACAAGTCTAAAATTGGCGCCGGAAATAGCAGATTTAAACAAATTCTTTTCCTTACTGCTGATGATGTTCCCGGAATTTCAAAAGCGCTGGATGCGCTGCTTACACCGGGTTTGCTCGGTTCTACTTTTCAGGATGAACTTCTGATTAAGAAGACATATTACAAGAAACTCCAGAAGGGCAGCAGAGTTTATCTTTCAGACCTGGAAGACGGAAATAATATTATGAATGGCAGCGGAACACTGAGTCATACATACAGTTTTAAAACATCAGCTTTTAATGCTTTGCCAGCCGATTTAAATTTTCAGTTCCAGGTGAAGTATACCGGAATTTCTAAAAATGACCGTGGCTACTTTAATGTATATTTAAATGGTGTTTTGCTCAATAGTCGCCAACTTAATGAGGCGGGCACATTGTTGGTTAATACTACGGCAAATCGTTATCAGCTAAAGAAATTTAATACACTAAAAACAGAGTTTGTTTTTTATCCGGCAAATGGTGTTTGCTCGGGCAATTTCAGGCATTTTATTGGTCAGATTGATGCGCATGATTCTTATGTAGAACTTGCAGATGTATTGAAAGAAAAGCAATTGAGTTTTTACAGCTACCCAGACGTATTCCAGAAAAATGGCGTCATTCTGGTTAGTAAAGATGCACTTTCACCGTCTGTAAAAGCCATCGCAGATTTGGTAAATCAGCTCAATGACCATTACAGCAATGAAGTTGTTTACCGCCCGGTGATAGATTTTGCCAACAATGCGGCGAAATATCGCGGCAAAAATATCATTCTGATTTCTCAAAGAAAAGATGTTTTACTAAGCGGATTTAAAAACATGCCTTTGCAGTATAAAAGCGATTTTACCATTTTTGATGATAACCGAAATGAGCCGATTTACAAATTATCCACACAAGATGAATCGGTTATTACCCAGGTTTTTAAAGATGAAAATTATCCTGCGGTTTTATCTGTTACACTTCCTGCGCATCTGCAAATTGGTGCCGCTTTAGAAAGAACAGTTTTTGATCTTGGAGAACAATTGAATCTCGTATCCGGCAATACATTGGTAAACAATACCACAGATCGCCTCATGTTTAATCTGGAACGCAACAGCAACAATATTGTATATGATGTTTCTGGTGCCAACCAGTGGATGGCTTTATGGGCAAAATACAAATTGCTGGTTTTAGCCGGCGTATTGGTTTTAATTTTTCTTGCCTATTTGTACGTGCGCTCTAAAGTGAAACAATCACAAAATATCATCAATTAAAATATGGATTCATATAAACGTTTGTATGCCTTGGGCATTTGTATTCTTCTCACCATTGGCCAGGCTTGGTCTAGCGGATTTCCAATGCGAAAAGGAAAAACTCTGCTGGCTCCATATTTAAGCTATTTTACAGCAAATGGCTATCGCGATTTATCTGGCAACAAGTTTAGTTACGGCAACAATGGCAAATACACATCGGTTACTGCACAACTTTATCTCGAGTATGGATTAACAAATCGTTTGGATTTGGTAGCAAAACTGCCTTTGAGCGCTGCCCGCTACCAGGATGATTTTCAGAACAACAACAATACTTCGTTAACTGATTTGGAATTGGGGTTGAAGTACAATTTTGTGCAGTTTAATCAGGATCGTTTTTATTTTTCCGGACAGGCACTAGCCAATATTCCAATGTACAGCAACAGTAAAATGCCTTTTGCCGGTTACGGACAATTTGGTACAGAACTTAAACTTATGTTGAGCGGAAGTCCTTCAGATAAATCGTATTTCAATATTGAAAGTGGATATCGCCAGTATTTCGGTAATAAAGCCGGCGATGTAGGGCAAATTACCTATCTGGCAACCTCTGGTTTTTATCTTGGTAAAAACAATCAGCTTACCGGAGAGTTTAGCGGAGTGAGTTCTTTTAAATCGGCTCAATTTAATCCAACCAATCTCGCTTACAATACGCAATTTACATTTGTTAAAGCAAGTTTAGGTGTCGGACAAAGAGTAGTTAAAGACAGTTGGGTTTTTGCCGGTCTTTTTCATGATGTTTTTAACCGTAACTCTGGTATTGGCGAAGGTGTAAGTTTAACCGGGATTATCCGTTTTTGATGGTAAAAGAAGAAAAATTTCAACTTAGTGAAGTATTGGTGAGCAATGGTTTAATTACGCAAAACCAAAGCGAACATATCATAGCGTTTGCGAAAGAAAATAATTTCTCTTTCGTAAAAATGGCACTTAACTTCGGTTACCTGAGTCGTAAAGCTTACCAGAAATGCCTTGAAAAAGAAGGTTATACATTCGCTGCAATCCGTAGCGAAAAAATAGATGAAAAAATTGTTGCCGCAGTAGAACTGATGGAGGTTGATAAAAACCTCATTCTTCCTTTACATTTGGAACATGGAGTTTTAACCGTTGCCGTCGCAGATCCAACTTGGAGCACAACTTTAGTTACTCTGGCAGCAAAATTTAATGCAGAACTTCGGGTTTTGGTGGCTTCAGATCTTGATATTCTTTGGCTTGCCCATAAGTTTCTTGGCGAAAAATATGTTAAATCTGCGGTTTTTGATCTGCTCAATCGCGATCCGGATAGTTCTGCACTCGTTACTTTTACACCAAAACAGCTTATTATTATTTTCCTGATTCTTGGTTTAATTACAACCGCACTGTTTCTGAGTTTTATCAATACCACAATTATCATCAATATATTAGTGAGCAGCTTTTTTCTTGTTGCTATTGTTTTCAAACTGTTCCTAGCACTTACAGGATCAAAGTTCGAGCTGTTTCAGGTGGTGAGTAAAAAAGAAGTTAAAGCTTTAAATAACGATGACTTACCCATTTTTACTATTCATCTTCCGGTATACAAGGAAGACAAACTGATCAGGAAATTGATTTGGAATTTGCAGTCGTTGGATTATCCGCGGGAAAAGCTAGATATTAAACTTCTGATTGAAGAAGACGATGATAAAACACTCAATGCGGTTCGTGATCTTGATTTTCCAGCTATATTTGAAGTCGTTATCGTTCCTTTTCACATGCCAAAAACTAAACCTAAAGCATGTAATTACGGGCTTCATTTTTCTAGAGGAAAGTACCTAACCATTTATGATGCGGAAGATATACCAGATCAGGATCAGCTCAAAAAGGTTGTTCGCTTATTTCAAAAGCTCCCTGCTCACTTTATTTGTATACAATGCGCGCTGAACTATTTTAACAGGAATGAAAATGTGTTAACGAGAATGTTTACACTGGAATATTCTTACTGGTTTGATTATATGCTGCCGGGTTTAGATACGTTGAATATTCCCATCCCGCTAGGGGGAACAAGCAATCATTTTAAGTTAGAAAATTTAAGAGAACTTGGCGGTTGGGATCCATTTAATGTAACCGAAGATGCAGATTTGGGTATCCGTGCCTTTGCCAAAGGTTATAAAGTTGCGCTGGTAAATTCTACCACATATGAAGAAGCGAACAACGAACCTTTCAACTGGATCAGGCAACGCTCTCGCTGGATAAAAGGGTATATGCAAACTTATCTCGTTCATATGCGTAATCCGAAGAGACTGATTGAAACCATTGGCTGGAGAGGTTTTCTCGGGTTTAACTTTTTTATTGGCGCAACACCACTTACATTTTTGGTTTATCCGCTATTGTTGCTGCTGTTTATTTCTTATCTCATTTTTGATTTGAAAAATATGCGCACCATTTTTCCGGATTGGGTATTGTACATTTCCATTTTTAACCTTGTTATTGGTAACGTGTTAATGATTTATGTAAATATGCTGGCCGTTTTTAAAAGACGGTATTATGAGTTGATTCTGTTTTCGCTGGTAAACCCGTTGTATTGGTTGCTGCATTCAATTTCTGCATACAAGGGATTATGGCAGTTGATTACCAAACCATTTTATTGGGAGAAAACCAATCATGGATTAAGCAAAGTGTCTACCCATCAAAAAACGGACTAGGATGAAAATACACCTGACAAAAAATGCCGTTTACACTACTGCAGTCTTACTTTTTGCCTATTACCTTTTTATGGCTTTCCACATTTTTAAAGGTGGAACCTTTAGTAACGAAGGTTTGTTTTATGCAGAAAAAGCGGCCCTTTTAGCAGATCAGGATTTAGATAAACTGAAATTGGTAGGTTTGGTTTTTCCTCAGCTGCCATTCATTTGTACCTGGTTTTTTTCTATATTTAATCAGTTATTCGCTCCATTTGCTGCTTCTGCTGCGGGAGGCGCTATTCTATTTTATATAGTAGTTAGCTCTATCGGAAATCATCCCTCCAGAAACTGGTTATTTGTAGGTATTTTGCTCACGTTTGTTTTTCATCCGGGCTTTTTGTTTATTGCAGTTTCCGGCAAAAGCATTTACATGATGCTTATTTTCTTTTACTTGTTTATTTCCAGTTTTTTCAGGTATTTCAAATCCAATACGTCGTATCACATATCGCTTGCCAGTATATATTTTACATTACTGGTTTTTTGTAAGTTTAAATTTATCTGGCTGGTACTTTTTATTTTACCGGTAATTTTTGTATCTGCTTTACAGTCTATGCAAATTGGGCAACATCATTTTTTAGATCGCATCGCATTTGCACTTAATTCTATATCCATTCGGCGTAAACTGGTTAATAAAACTATAGCCGTTTACCTGGTTATTTTTGCATTACCTTTAACTACGCTGCTCATTTACAAAATTCTGAATCAGATGTATACCGGCGATGGAAACTATTTTCTGGATAGTCCTTATGCAAATTTCTCCGCAATTGTAAATCAGACTGAAAATTTCGAAGGTTTTCTGAAAACGAGGATTAATGTTTTCCTGCCGGAAGTGAACTTTCTAACCAGTGTTCGTGTAATGGTTTATGCACCTTTACTGCTCTTTTGCCTGGCCATATTTAAAAGTACCCTACGCAATCTGTTTATTGTACTTTCATTATTTTTCTTCATTGAGTTTTTAAAAATAAAATACACCGGCGTTTACATCCCTATTGAATACTATATTGGTTTCATCTGCCTTTGTTGGGCCATCATTTTGAATTCCAGTCAAACGCGTACTATTCGTTATACCGAACAGTTTTATATCGCAATTATCTTTGTGCAAATGAGTACAGGTTATCTAATGATGGCAGGTTCCCATATTCCGGAAGAGCGCAAGTATGCAGGAGCATTGAAAAGGTTGATTTTTGAAGGCAAGACACAGCTCCAGGATGGAGAAATGCGTATTGCAAACTACATCAAAACACTTCCTAAAAAGGTTTCTATCCTGGCGGATGATGCTACCGCGTATCGCATTATTGCATTGTCAGCCTCGGCCAAACAATTTTTAGTGCCTGCACAACACCGTTTTCTTTCGGCATTTGAACAACCTGAGAGTCATGTACAATATATTCTAATCAATAAAAAACAAAGTGCCCTTAGTAATTTTAGCTTGCTTTCTGAGCAAATACTCTCCAAACTCGACCAGAACCATGTCGTTTATAAAAATTGCCTGAACGATAAAAACTGGATACTGATTCAAATCATTAAAAAATAAAAAAGGAAGAGTTCATCGCTCTTCCCTTTTTTCTTAACAGAATAGTTCCTGTTCATCGCGGTCAGCTGTCGGGATTTTTTTGAGAAAGTCATCAAAAGACGATCCGATGTTATCGGAATAAATTCCATAAGCATCTAAAATGTAACCCAGGTTTTTATCCTGATCTTCTACCAGATAAAGAACCGAATTGTCTGCCGGGTCAGAGTCGCCTTCAAAGCGGTAGGTTTTAACAATGGTCAAATCTTCGGGTTTATATATTTTTCCTGTTTGACTTTGCATCTTACCATGATCAGTCATTTTAAGCTCATTATCGTTTCCTTTAAGCCTTAATTTTTCCAAAATCTGGCTCAAAGTGTTCATTGCTGTTTGATGTTCCATAGTTATATGATTTGATACTGGGAGAACACTCAGCAGATACAAAAGGTTTTCAATTCTCAACCATATCTAAAACCAAATGACTAGCAAGGTGTTAGTCTTTAAACTAAATTTAATAATGATGAAAAAATCTCTTCTCACATTAGCAGTTGCAGGTTTGGCTTTTCTTACAGCCTGTACCAAAACCGAAAAAGAAATCGCAACAGCCACTTTAGCCGAAACCGCAGATCAAACTAAAACCATTGGTAGCGCAAAATTTTATCAACTCAGCGATGGTAAGATAAAAATGGATATAGAAATGAATTACGCCGCCCGTGCAGATAGTACTGTTGCAGTCCACTTTCATGAGCATGGAGATTGTGGTAATATGGGTGAAAATACACATGGTCACTGGAATCCTACCAAAGAAAATCATGGAAAATGGGGGTCTGAGCATTACCACAGTGGCGATATCGGGAATATTATGTTAGATGGAAAAGGACACGGAACGGTATCTGTTACCACAGATCGTTGGAGCATAACTGAAGGAGACATTAAAAATATCATAGGCAGGGGAATTATTGTTCATGGAGGAACTGATGATTACAAAACTCAGCCTACCGGAAATTCGGGCCCACGCGTAGGTTGCGGGATAATTGAAGCCGTAAAATAGTAACGGCGTGCTGTGTATGAAAAAGGTGATTATTTTAATCGCCTTTTTTTATGTAAAGACCTCAGGTTTGTCATCATGCTTAAAAACCTAGAGCATATGGCAACTTTAAATGAATCTTCAAACAGCAAGGCTGTAAAAGGGAGAAACAAAAAACCGGCACCGCGTGTAGATTTAACTGCAATGGTAGATCTGATGTTTTTACTCACCACGTTTTTCATGTTGACCACAACACTAAGCCAGCTTAACGCTGCAGATGTGGTAAAACCCGATGAAGGCGATGGTATAATAACGGCCGCTTATCCTGCATCAAGAACGATGACCATTCTATTGGCGAAAAACAATAATGTTGTTTATTACATGGGCACCAGTGAAAACGCGAAAATGGCAGTCACAACTGTTAGCGCTATTCAACATGAAATATTGGCAAATATGCAGGTTGTTCGTTCTGCAAATACCAACGCCAGACATTTGCTTGTGATTCTGAAACCCACAAAAACCGCAAAGTTTAAAGATTTTGTAGATCTGATTGATGAAATGAAAATTGCAGACGTAAAATCATACGCGATTGATGATGACCATCAGACTCTGGAAGAAATTAACTTCCTGAAATTAAAATCTCTTTGAAAGCCCAGAGTATTTGCGAATAAAAAGAATATCATTACACAGACAGTCAATGGTTAAAATGAACGGCTGTATTAAGGCATGCTGTTTTTGTTGAAAACCCACTTTACATACTGTATGGTGGGTTTTTTTCGGTATTAAGTGCCTGTTAAGAATTGTTTGCGTGTGCTTAATACTACACAATAGTATGCAATATTGCTACATTCGTATTAGTGCTTGGCCAAGCCGAGGCGTCACCCTGAAAAGCCTTTAAAGAGTAAGGGAATTAAATCACAAAAATCCTATTATGAAAAGATTAGAATTAAACAAACTAGGTGTACAAGAAATGAACACAACCGAAATGTCTCAGGTTGAAGGTGGTGGTATCGTTAACGATACATTAACTCAACTTTTGGCTTCATTAAGTGGAACGTTAAATGCTGTTGGCGCAGACACTTCTTCATTTCTGAACAAAACTGTAACCAACGTTTTGAAATTGGTTTGGAGCTTATAAGCATCATTATTTTAACCGTTATCCGCAAGGGTAACGGTTTTTTAATAAGATTTATATGGCCTTAACTACTTACTCAGCAAACAAACTCTCTAATACTGCTTTGGTTTACCGGTTTAAAATCAGTAGATCCAGTCAGGTTATTTATTCCATAACGGTTATCTCATTGCTTTTTACATTGGCGCTATTGCCATTCATTAAAATCCCCATTAGTATTAAGGGCAGCGGAATTCTACAATCGTCAATAGAAAAAACAGAATTGACAGTTCCGGTAAACGGCAGGTTGATTGTATACAATCTAACAGACAATAAAAGACTAAAACAAGGTGATACCTTATTGGCAATTGACGCAGGTTTGCCCAAACAGCAAGATGCGTTGGTAGAAACCAGAAAAAAACAGATTGCAAATTTTCTTAACGATATAGATGTGTTACTGTCTTTCAAAGCAAGTACACAAAATTTACAAACCGGGCAATATGCTGCATCCTGGCAACAATATGTACAAGAATCTAAAAACGCCGGGATTTCTTATCGTCAGGCAACAACTACGTTTGCACGTTACAATAAATTATATCAGAATAAGGTGCTTACACAATCAGAATATGAAAAATATAAATACGAGCTGGAACAAGCAGAATCTGCTTATTTAATGGTTCGTACCAAATATAAAACCCAATGGCAAACAGAAGCAAACGGATTTAGGAATGAGCTTCGTCAGCTTTCAGGCCAGCAGGCAGAATTGGAGGAACAAAAAAAACAATACGTTTTACGCGCACCCGTAAACGGATCTGTGCAGAATTTAGCCGGATTGCAGAATGGTGCTTATGTATTTGCCAATCAAAAAATTGGAGAAGTCTCTCCTGATGCTGGTTTAACCGCTTATTGTTATATCAATCCGGCAGATATCGGACTGATTAAAAAAGGCCAGGAAGTTCTACTTCAGGTCAACGCCTATAATTACAATCAATGGGGTTTGGCTTCTGCAAAAGTGCTCGATATATCTGATGATATCATCGTCTTAACCGGTAACAAACCTGTATTTAAGGTGAAATGTCAGATCAACCGGAATTATCTGCAGCTTAAAAACGGATATAAAGGTTATCTCAAAAAAGGTATGGATTTTACGGCTCGCTTTAAAGTAACCAAAAGAAGTTTATATCAATTGCTGTACGATAAAGTGGATGATTGGGTGAATCCAAATGTTACAGAAAAAATTTAAGCCTATGAGTATTAAGGTTAAACAGCGGGATATTACAGATTGCGGTGCAGCTTGCCTGGCCTCTGTGGCAGAGTATTATAAGTTAGCACTTCCTGTTGCCCGCATACGCCAGCTCGCCGGAACGGATAAAAAAGGAACTACGATTTTAGGATTAGCAGAAGCTGCGGAAAAATTGGGTTTTGAATCTAAAGGTGTAAAGGCACCTTTTGAAAGTTTGTTTAAAATTCCAACACCGGCAATAGCGCATGTTATTGTAAACGAAGTTCTTCAGCATTATGTTGTTATCTATAAGGTCAGCAAATCTGTAATCCAATTTATGGATCCGGCTGATGGGCAAATGCATCGGAAATCGCATGAGGAATTCAAAAAGGAGTGGAGTGGTACACTATTGTTGCTTCTGCCTGCCGAGGATTTCAAAGCCGGAAACAAAAAAGAAACTATAAAGGGTCGTTTCTGGAACCTGATTAAAGCACATCGGCCGGTTTTAACGCAGGTGCTTTTCGGCGCAATTGTATATACAATTCTAGGTTTGTCAACCTCAATATTTGTACAGAAAATTGTCGATTTCGTATTGGTAGACAGCAATCAAAACCTGCTCAATTTAATGGGCGTAGCTATGATTGTAATACTTTTGGTTCAACTCTTTATCGGTTTAGCCAAAACAATCTTTACCCTGAAAACTGGTCAGTTAATAGATGCCCGGCTAATTTTAGGTTATTACAAACATTTACTCAGATTGCCGCAACAATTTTTTGATACAATGCGCGTAGGCGAAATCATATCCCGGATTAATGACGCTGTTAAAATAAGGGCTTTTCTGAACGATGTTTGTGTCAATTTTTTGGTTAACATCTTTATCGTGGTATTTTCTTTTGCCATGATGTTTACCTATTACTGGAAGCTTGCACTACTTACGCTTTCTGTTATTCCATTGTATGCATTAATTTATTTCCTAACGGATAAACTCAATAAACGTACCCAGCGCACACTAATGGAAGATTCTGCAGAGCTTGAATCGCAACTGGTCGAAAGCCTGAATGCCGTAGGCACGATTAAACGTTTTGGTTTAGAAGAACATGCAAATGAAAAAACAGAACATCGTTTTATTAAACTGCTTCAAACCGGTTTTACATCCAATATCAACGCATTGGCTTCGGGCACATCAACAGAAGTTATTTCGAGAGCACTTACGATTATTCTGCTTTGGATTGGTGCCGGTTTTGTATTGAACAATTCCATTACGCCGGGAGAATTGCTATCATTCTATACTTTGATTGGTTATTTTACTGGTCCGGCATCGGCCCTCATCGGAATGAACAAAACTGTTCAGGATGCCGTGATTGCTGCCGATCGTTTATTTGAAATTATGGATTTGGAGCGTGAAAATGATGAAAACCAAATTGAATTGGAAGCCGAAAAAATGGGTGATATCTATTTCGAGAATGTCACCTTCAGGTATGGTACCAGGCTTGCAGTATTTGAAAACCTGAATCTCATGATTCCAAAAGGACAGTTTACTGCAATTGTTGGGGAAAGCGGTTCCGGGAAATCAACGTTAATGTCTATCCTACAGAATATTTATCCCATTCAGCATGGAAATGTCCGGATTGGACAATATGACCTTAAATACATCAGCAATAATTCATTGCGGAAAATGGTTTCGGTAGTGCCGCAACAAATAGATTTATTTGCAGGCAATGTGATTGAAAATATTGCAGTTGGCATAGAAGAACCCGATATGCAAAAAATCATTGATATTGCTACCAAACTGGGCTTGATTGGTTTTATTGAGGCTTTACCTAAAGGTTTTCAAACTTATCTTGGAGAAAATGGAGCAACGCTTTCTGGCGGTCAACGGCAAAGAATTGCAATTGCACGTGCATTGTACCGCGATCCGGAAATTCTTATTCTGGACGAAGCAACCTCCTCGCTTGATTCTGCATCCGAACAGCATGTTCAGAAAATGATCGCTTTGCTCAAAGAACAGAAGAAAACCATAATTGTCATTACACACCGTTCAAGTACATTGAACAATGCCGATAAAATTATCGTAATTGATAAAGGAAAAGTTATTGAACAGGGATTGCATAAAGAACTGGGCTACAACCTGGCCTAATTCAAATATATAGGCAACAAAAAACCCTCCGGCTTTTCAGCGGAGGGTTTGTGCTTTTACATTATTTATAAGCCAAATGCAGTTTTAACCTGATCTGCATAATCCAGTTTTTCCCAGGTGAATAAATCAACTGTTACTGTTTTTTCTTCTCCGTTCGGTGCTCTGAAAGTTTTTTCTACAGTTTCTGGTGTACGGCCCATGTGTCCATATGCAGCAGTTTCGCTGTAAATCGGGTTTCTAAGTTTCAAACGTTGCTCAATAAAATATGGGCGCATATCAAAAATTGATTCTACAATTTTTGCGATTTCTCCGTCGGTTTTATTCACTTTAGAAGTGCCATAGGTATTAATGTAAATACCCATTGGTTTGGCAACGCCAATAGCATAAGAAACCTGAACAAGAATTTCTTCTGCTACGCCTGCAGCCACCAGGTTTTTCGCTATATGGCGTGTTGCATAGGCTGCACTTCTATCTACTTTACTTGGGTCTTTACCAGAAAAAGCACCTCCGCCATGTGCACCTTTACCGCCGTAAGTATCTACAATAATTTTTCTTCCGGTTAAACCGGTATCGCCATGCGGACCACCAATTACAAATTTGCCGGTTGGGTTAATATGGTATTGGATTGCATCATTAAACAAATGCGCATACTGTGGATTGTCTTTGATGATGCGTGGAATTAAAATGTCTATTACATCCTGTTTGATTTTAGCCAGCATTACGCTTTCTTCATCAAAGTCATCATGCTGTGTAGAAATTACAATTGCATCAATACGTACAGGTTTGTTGTTGTCATCATATTCTAAAGTGACCTGGCTTTTAGCATCCGGGCGCAAATAAGTGATTTCATTATTTTCGCGTCTCAAAACGGCCAGTTCTTGAAGCAATTTATGTGAGAGGTTTAATGCCAAAGGCATATAATCTTCGGTTTCGTTGGTCGCATAACCAAACATCATACCTTGATCGCCAGCACCTTGCTCTTCTTTATTGCTGCGGTCTACACCTTGGTTGATATCTTGAGATTGCTCGTGAATGGCAGATAATATACCACAAGAGTTGGCCTCAAACATATATTCACTTTTCGTGTAACCAATTTTTTTGATCACATCGCGCGCAATTTGTTGTACATCCAGGTAAGTCTTAGATTTTACTTCTCCTGCCAGAATTACCTGCCCAGTTGTTACCAGGGTTTCGCAAGCAACCTTTGATTCTGGATCAAAAGCAAGGAAGTTATCGATTAGCGCATCAGAAATCTGATCGGCAATTTTATCTGGGTGACCTTCAGAAACGGATTCTGACGTAAATAAATATGACATTTATTAGAAATTAGTAATAAAATAAACGGTTTAAAAATGCCAAAACCCCTGAAAACAGGATTTAAATTGATTGGAGGAGGTATTAGCACTTTTTTTTTTAGTGGTAGCAATCCGTCCCGAACGGTTTCGGGATAGCAAATCAATCCACTTTCTTGCCTGCAAAATTAGCATATTTTCTTTATTTCAAAAATTATAGATTATTTTGTGCCCTCATTCTTTTGGCTTTGCGGACAAAAACGAACATCTTATTTATCATCAACCCGATTTCGGGCGGAAAAGGCAAACAACGTATTCCAGACTTTATAGACAAGTATTTGGATAAAGAAAAGTTTAGCCCAAACTTTGTTTTTACAGAGTATGTTGGTCATGCTACTGAACTTACAGACGAAGCTGCCAACAAAAACTTTGACATAATTGTGGCAGCCGGGGGCGATGGAACCATTAATGAAGTGGCAACCAAAGTACTTCAGCATGGCAAAATACTCGGAATTCTTCCACTTGGTTCCGGCAATGGACTGGCGCGATTCCTGAAAATTCCTAAAAATCTTCGGAAAGCACTTCAATTGATCAATGTAACCAAAACAGATCATATTGATAGTGCAATTTTCAATAAAAAGGCTTTTTTCAACCTCGCTGGGATGGGATTTGATGCCCACTTAAGTTCTGTGTTTTCTGAAGATAAAAAGAGAGGATTCAGTGGATATGTAAAACTCGGGTTGAAAGAGATTTTTAGCTATAAAGCTCAGAACTATACTATTACTATTGACGGTACGGTATACAACCGACGTGCCTTTGCGGTAACTGTCGCCAACTCTTCTCAATATGGAAACGATGTGTATGTTGCGCCTAATGCTTCGGTAAAAGATGGATTACTCGATGTTTGTATTATCAAGCCGTTTCCCGTATTTAAATTGCCTTTATTAAGTTATGTGATGCTTCGAGGTACTGCAGAAACATCTGATATGATTGAAATTATTAAAGGTAAAAATATTCGTATTCAGCGAGAAAAGGATGGAGCCGTTCATGTAGATGGAGAACCTCTGCAAATGCCAGCCGATATTCAGATTGAAGTAAAACCGCAATCACTACAAGTTATTGTACCTTAATTAATTTTCATTATGAAGAAGAAAAACAGCTTAAGCGACTTAGGTGGAATCATGTTTTCTACAAATCCTGATTTTAAATATGAAGAAGAAGCTGAAAACGTGGCTTCGTTACCCAATAATCAGCAGGATTTGAGGGTTATGCTTGATAAAAAAAACCGTGGAGGTAAAGCCGTTACTTTGATTACCGGTTTTAGAGGCTCGCTCGATGATTTGGAACAACTCGGAAAAATGCTTAAAAATAAATGCGGCGTTGGAGGTTCTGTTAAAGACTGGGAAATTCTCATTCAGGGAGATGTACGTGATAAAGTAATGGGCATTCTTCAAAAGGAAGGTTATAAGGCAAAAAAAGCGGGAGGCTAATATTTTATTAACAAATTTCATTCTTTGAAACGGTATAAATGCGAATTTTCATGATACTTATTTCCAGTGTTTTTAACATACTTAGTGTATTATAAAAAAAATTAAAAAATTTATTTCAGTTTTAAGAAGCTGTATATTAGTGTGTTATGTATTGTGTATATCATACAATATGTAAATAATTGATTTAAGATCAGTTTATTTTACACTTTTTCCTGCCTACCTTTGTTGTTCTAACCCATTAAATATGAGCAGGAGACAACTATCCGTTCCCGATTTAAATTATTTGAATATCAGCAATGATGCTGTAGTTAAGTACCAGCTATCTGCGGCTGAATTAATCGAAGAAGCATTAAAAAATAGTGAAGGTACCCTTTCATCTACGGGCGCCTTAGCGATAGATACAGGGAAGTTTACCGGCCGATCGCCAAAAGACAGGTTTATCGTTAACGACGAAATTACTAAAGAACTGGTTTGGTGGGGCGATGTAAACATTAAAATTTCGCCGGAGTACTTCGAACAACTCTTTCAAAAAGTTACCCATTATTTAAATGAAAGAACAATTTATGTAAGGGATGCGCATGCATGTGCAAATCCAGACTATGCTTTGTCTGTTCGTGTGGTTACAGAAAAGGCATTTCAAAATCTGTTTGCTTTAAATCTTTTCATTCGTCCAGGAGAAGTAAGCTTATCAGAAGTACCAGAATGGACAATTATAGCCGCGCCAGGTTTTTTGGCCAATCCGGATGAAGACGGTACAAGACAGGAAAATTTTTCCATAATCAACTTTACCAGAAAAATGATTCTTATTGGCGGAACGGGCTATACAGGAGAAATTAAGAAAGGTATTTTCTCAGTGTTAAATTTTGTGCTGCCTGTTTATAAAAATATCCTGCCGATGCATTGTTCAGCAAATGTAGGTGCGAATGGCGATACAGCTATCTTTTTTGGTTTGTCGGGAACAGGCAAAACCACCTTATCTGCTGATCCGGAGCGTGGTTTGATTGGCGATGATGAGCATGGTTGGAGCGATGATTCTGTATTTAATTTTGAAGGAGGCTGTTATGCAAAATGTATAGACCTTTCTGAGGAAAAGGAACCGCAAATTTATAAAGCTATAAAATATGGAGCTCTACTAGAGAATATCAACTATTTCCCGGGCAGTCGCGAAGTTAATTTTTCAAGTATTGACAAGACAGAAAATACCCGCGTTGCATATCCAATACACTATATTGATAACGCTGTGCTTCCTTCAGTTGCTGCACAGCCATCTAACATTTTTTTTCTTACCGCAGATGCTTTCGGCGTTTTGCCGCCAATTTCTAAACTAACTGTGGAGCAAGCGATGTTTCATTTTATGAGTGGATATACCGCTAAAGTTGCCGGTACAGAGGCTGGTGTTGTTGAGCCCCAGCTTACCTTTTCTGCATGTTTTGGAAAGGCATTTCTGCCACTTCATCCCAAAAAATATGCTCAGTTACTGGGTGAAAAGATGAAGTTGCAAAAGGTAAATGTTTGGTTGGTTAATACAGGCTGGGTAGGGGGCGCTTACGGAGTTGGAAAAAGGATGCGCTTGTCTTACACACGGGCAATGATTACCGCGGCAATTAAAGGAGCTTTGGAGCATTCAAACTATCGGCAGCATCACGTTTTCAAATTAATGATGCCGTTGACATGTCCGGATGTCCCTGAAGAAATCCTGGATCCGGCAAAGAGCTGGAGTAACCAGGAAGAGTACTTTTTGAAGGCTTATGAATTATCTGACGCTTTTTTTGAAAATTTTAAGCAATTTGACAAGCTTACTCTTTAACAAGGTGTTAAGAACGTTAAAATTATGTTAAAAGGCCTTTAATACGCTTTTTTTGCACGAAAAATTTGCAATTCGTATTTTTTTTAGTTTTTATTGTGGAAGAATTGCCTCCGGCTGAGGCAATTTTTTTGTTATACACGCTCTTGTGTTAACCGTAAACTAAATATTAAGTAACGATTTCAATGTTTATCGATTTATTAATTTGTAATTTAAAATCAATTTATAAATTTGTTTTTCGCAACATTATCAGGTAACATTCGTTGTGTGTAATACAAAAAGTAAAAAGCTAAAAATTAAAAACAAGAACTAAAAACTAAAAATTTAAAAAAAATGGCAAACGCACCAAAACCAACAACTGTTAAGAAAGAGAGCTCTTCTAGTGCTTCAAATGTATTTGCAACATTAGTTATTCCAATTTGTATTGTGATTGGTTTTATCATTTGGAGATATGTATTAGGTGATCCAAGTAACTTTATCGATAACAACAACGAAAATTTACCATTACCTAACAACTATCCTGGTACAGCTTTTAAAGGGGGTCCGATCGTGGCGGTTTTAATTGGATTGTTATTGACTACAATCGTTTTCTCAATCGAGCGTTTTATTGTTATCGGTAAAGCAAGCGGTAAATCTAGTTTAGATACTTTCATCATCAAAGTAAAAGGTTTATTAAACGCAGGTAACATCGAAGCTGCAAAAGCAGAATGCGATAAACAACAAGGATCTGTAGCGAACGTAATCAAATCTGGTTTGAAAAAATACAGTGAAGTTGAAGCAGATTCTAACTTAGATGTTGAACAATCTATCGTTGCTATCCAAAAAGAAGTTGAAGAAGCTACTGCTTTGGAAATGCCTATGTTAGAGCAAAATTTAACCATCATCGCTACTTTGGTATCAATCGGTACGTTGATCGGTCTATTGGGTACAGTAACAGGTATGATCCGTGCATTTGCTGGTTTGGCTAACTCTGGAGCTCCAGATCAGGCAGCTTTGGCAGTAGGTATCTCTGAGGCACTTATCAACACGATGACTGGTATCTCTGTTTCAACTTTAGCAATTATCATGTACAACATCTTAACTTCTAAAATTGATAAATTAACTTACGCAATTGATGAAGCTGGTTTCAGCATCGTTCAAACATACGCTAGTTCGCATAAATAAGAATTTTGAAAATATTTTTACCGGCTTTATGGAAAACCGGGAAAAAGTTCATCATTGTTAAAAACTAGTAAAAAATTATTATGCCTAGAATTAAAGTTAAAAGAACCAGTACAGTAACAGATATGACCGCCATGTGCGACGTAGCTGCACTGTTGCTTACGTTCTTCATATTAACGGCTACGGCAAGACAACCTGAACCTTTGGCGGTATCAACTCCTTCTTCAACGTATGAGTTTAAAGTACCGGCAGAAAATAATGCCACTTTAACGATTGGCCAAGGTAAGGTGTTTTTTGAGGTGGCCGGACCTGCTGTTAGGATGAGGACGTTAGAGTTAATGGGCGAAGAGTATAAAGTCAACTTCACCCCGGAAGAAAAAACAAAGTTTAGCGGACTCGGCAGTTTTGGTGTGCCGATTCAGAGCCTGAAGGCGCTCCTGGAAATGGGTAGTGCAGATAGAATGAAACCAGGAATCCAACCAGGAATTCCGGCAGATTCTACCAATAATCAATTAAACTCTTGGGTGCTTAACGCACGTAAAGCAACCTCAGAGATTAATAATCAGGCGATGCGCGTAAGTATCAAAGGAGATTCTAAAGAGGAATATCCTGTAGTCAAAAAGATTGTTGACATTCTTCAGAAACAAAAAATCAATAAGTTTTTATTGGTAACTAACGCTGAAGCAAAAAAGAAATAAGAAATGGCAGAATTAAATACAGGCGGGAAGAAAGCCACACCAAGGGTTGATATGACTCCGATGGTGGATCTGATGTTTCTTTTGGTTACATTCTTTATCTTGACTACAGTAATATCTACGCCACAGGCAATGGATGTTGTTAAGCCAGATAAAGACGATAACAACCAAGACAACAGATTAGAGCTAAAAGCAACAAAAACCATGACTATCCTTTTGGGTAAAAACGATAAAGTAGCATGGTACATGGGAGAAGCAGGAAAAACTCCTCCAACGTATGAGAGCTTAGCACAAGTAGACAAAGCAATCATTCAAAACAGAAAAGTTGCAGATGCATCTGGAGTTGCAGGAGATTTCGTAGTGTTGGTTAAACCAACCAGCGGATCAACGTTCAAAAACTTCGTAGATATTATGGATGAATTGGAAATATTAAAGGTGAAAGTTCGTCAGATTGATGATGACAACATCTTGGATAGCGAAAAAGAGTCGATGAAATCGCAAGGAATTTTATAAACAGTAAAACATTAATCATGTCAAAATTAGATATATTCAGAAAAGAATGGCTTGAGGTTGTTTTTACAGATAAAAACAAAAATTATGGCGCGTACCAATTGCGTAAATCAAATGGTACAAATACAACCAAAGCGTTATTGATTGGTTCGGTTGTATTTCTTGTTTTATTTTTCTCTCCAAAAATCTACGGGTTAATTAAAGGATCCGGAGATCAGGAAGAAGAGCAAATGAAAGCACAGGAAGTCGTAATTGCACCTCCACCACCGGTAAATCCGGAAACACCTCCACCGCCACCGGTAGAGCCACCGCCACCAAAAGTGGATCAGGTTAAAATGCCACCTCCAATCGTTAAGCCAGATGAGCAAGTACGTGACGAGGAGCCACCAACCGTAGAAAAGTTAAAAGAAGCTGATCCAGGTCAGCGTGATATCAAAGGTGATCCAACCGCAGACATTGTAATTGCGACACCAGTAGGTGAAGGACCAAAAAGAGAAGCTGCTGTTGCAGTAGATGATAACCAGGTTTATGACTTTGTTAGTATCGAAAAGCAACCAGAATTCCCAGGAGGTTTAGCTAAGTTCTACAAATACTTAGGTAACGCAATCAAGTATCCGCCAATGGCACAAGAGAACAACGTACAAGGTAAAGTATTCTTGTCATTCGTTGTGGAGAAAGATGGTAAATTAACCGATATCACAGTAACCCGTGGTTTGGGTAGCGGAACTGACGAAGAAGCGATTCGTGTATTGAAAGCGAGTCCTCGTTGGAACCCCGGTATTCAAAACGGTAAACCTGTAAGGGTAAAATACAACATCAACGTTAACTTTACACTGAACTAACCGTAAATGTTAAATTTTGATATTTTTAAGCAAAAATCGCCTAAACAGCGGTTTTTGCTCATTTTAGGGCTAATCATGTTTGTGTTTTACGTGATTCTCGGCCTCGCATTTATCTTTTGGTCAGCGCTTCCCCTTAATATTGATAGAGTATATAAAATTCTAATCGGTATATTTTTGATCGTTTATGCTTTTATCAGACTTTTAAGTTTAGGTAGAAAAGACTAAGTTATCCCTTATGAAAAATCTGTTGTTTGTTTTAGTATTGCTGTGCTTTATATCCTGTAAACAAAAGGATAAAACAGAGGCCGCCACACAAGGCTACACCAGTGGTAATCTGGATATTTTGGTTGATGAAAGCGTCGGGCCGATTGTGCAGAAGGAAATGGATATTTTTAGTTTAGATTATCCAAAGGCAACCTTTAGTACTGTTTTCAAGCCTGAGCAAAAAATTATTACATCTTTCCTTAACGATAGTATCCGGGTGATTGTATTGCCTCGAATGCTCACAAAAGAAGAAGAGAAGTTTTATCAACAACGCAACATTCGAATCAATACTTTACGTTTCGCTATTGACGGAATTGCTTTAATTACAAATAAGGATAATATTGATAGTACAATAAACGTTATAGATGTTATTGACGTTTTACAGGGTAAAAAAACAAACAGGAAACTGATTTTTGATAACGCTTACTCCAGTACATTCCATTATTTTAAAGATTTGGCTAAAATAAAGGAGTTCCCGAAACAAGGTGTTTACTCGAAAAATTCAAGCAATGAAGTCATCCGTTTTGTTGCAGAAAATAAAGATTTTATTGGTATATTGGGCGTAAATTGGCTGTCTGAGAACAATACAGCGGTTTCTGATGCACTTGCTAAGGTGAGAGTTTTGGGCGTAAAGAATACAAAAGGCGGTATCGGAGACGACAATTATTACAAACCAACACAACAAAATCTAATAAATGGTGTTTATCCTTTTCTAAGAAATATTAATATCATTAATTGCGAAGGCAGAGGTGGATTAGGTACAGGATTTTCAGTTTGGCTGACCAGCCAACGCGGGCAACTGCTTGTTTTGAAATCCGGACTTGCACCACATAAGTTAATGCCGAGAGAGATTAACGTAAAAAAAGAATAGTAAATAAATAAATCATAAATCGAACCACAGAGTATAAATTGCTCTAGGATTAATTAAAAAAACAGGAAAATCCGATGAAAATTTTAAAGAAAGCAATAACCTTAAATGTAGGTTTAGTGTTGATGGGTTCTGCAGTTTTTGCTCAAAATTTAAACGACGCGAAAAAAGCGATTGACGCTGAACAGTATCAAAAAGCTTCATCAATGTTGAAATCATTGGTTAGCTCATCTAAAGACGGTGAAACATTTTATAACCTTGGCTTAGTTTACCTAAAAACAGGTTATATTGATTCGGCTAGAACAGTGTTTACACAAGGTTTAGCCGCAGATCCGAAAAACAATCTAAATCTGATTGGCTTAGGAGAAGCTGATTTATTGTCTAATAATCCTACTTCTGCGAAAACTAATTTCGATAAGGCAATTGAAGTAAATAAAAAAGACTACAAAACGTATTTGAATATCGGCCGTGCGTATTTGGCACAAGATAAACCATCTGACGATGTGTCTAAGCCAGATTTCGAAAATGCAATTGCCAATATCACTAAAGCAGATGAATTGGATTCTAAGGATAAAGATGCAGATGTATTCTTGGCTTTAGGTGATGCATATGCTTTACAAAAGAAAAACTCTGAAGCCTTAGGCCCATACATGCGTGTTACTGATGTTGATCCGAACAACAGAAGATCTAAAACACAGATTGGTAAAATGTACAAGGAATCTAAAGCATTCCCTGAAGCAGAGAAAGAATTAAATGATGTAATTACTGCTGATCCAAATTATGGCCCGGCTTACCGCGAATTGGGTGAGTTGTATTTGATCTGGGGTAGCTTTGGCGTTGATAAAGAGAAATCTGCAAAAGCTGTTGAGAACTATAAAAAATACATGGATTTAACAGATAAATCTTTAGAATCTCAATTGCGCTATATGCAATTTTTGTTTTATGCAAAAGATTTCCAGACTTTACAGCAAGTAGCTTCTAGCGTACAAGTACCTGCAGATAGCCCTAAAGCGGCAGTTGTTGCAAGGTTAAAAGGTTGGTCTGCTTATGAAAATGGCAATTACCCTCAGGCATTAAAAGATATGACTGAATTTTTTGCAAAAGAAAAAGATAAATCTAGAATCTTAGGTAATGACTACCTTTATTTAGGTAAAGCACAATTAAAAGAAGGTCAAGACAGTTTAGCTGTAACAAATATTATCGAGGCAGCGAAAATCGACTCTACAAATGCAGATGCATTGTCAGATGCTGCTTTAGCACTTATGAAAGCAAAAAAATATGGCCAGTCTGCCGATATTTATGCTTTAGCAATTAAATATAATCCAAATGGAAAAGGTTCTTTAACAAACTATTACTACTTGGCACAGGCTAGATTTTACGAAAGTTATTTCAACCAACGTGATAAAAAACCTTTGAATACCACAGGTTTAGTTGAGGCTGATTCTGCCTTAAGTAAATTAAGTTCACTTTCTCCAGATTTTGCTTTAGCTTATTTCACAAGAGCTAGGATTGCAAATTTAGCAGATGATAAAGCCAATCCTAAATATGCTTCGATTCCTTATTTTGAAAAGTATATATCTTTGGTAAAACCTGAAGAGGCTGCAACTAATAAAACTCAATTGGTTGAATCCTATGATTACTTGGGCGCATATTATGCAGATAAAGATAAGGCGAAAGCTATTGATTTCTTAAATAAGAGTATAGCATTGGATCCTCAGGGTCCATTCGCGGCTGCTAAACTTAAAGAGTTGAATGCTCCTGCAGCTCCGGCAAAAAAAGGTAAATAATAATTTTAAATAGCAATTAAGAAAAGGCAGAGTTTGGTTACTCTGCCTTTTTCTTTTACTTTTGCATCAAAATATGTCAATTATGCAAGTTCAAAGCGCCCCTATAGATTTTTTACCTATTATTTTTCAGGTTATTGTGGCTCTAGGTTTCGTGGTAACTACTTTAGTTGCTACTCACTTTTTAGGTCCAAAACGCAAAACCAGCGATAAGCTGGAAACTTTTGAAGCCGGTATTAAAGTTGTGGGTAATGCGCGTCAGCCATTTTCTATTAAATATTTTGTTGTAGCTATTCTCTTCGTACTTTTTGATGTTGAAGTGATTTTTATGTACCCTTGGGCAGTAAACTTTAGATCATTGCGCATGGACGGCATGATAGAAATGTTCATTTTCATGGGTACATTATTACTTGGTTTTATCTATGTAATCAAGAAAAAAGTTCTCGACTGGAACTAATTCTATAATTGCTGCTACCTGTCTTTGCTATACTACATTTCTGTTGAAATAAATCAGAAACTTAGTGTGTAGCATGTACACTAACAAAAGCCATCGCAATCTATTTAGAAAGGTTCTAAATCAATGTAAGCTAGTTCAATTACCTTTTAAATATTGTAATTTTGCTGCTCATTCCTTAATTGGGAATGAGCATTTTTTGTTTTTAGACATGAGTGAAATTAATATAGTAGATGCGCCACCGGGAACCGAAGGACCTGGATATTTTGCCACTTCCCTGGACAAAGTAATAGGCTTAGCCCGCTCAAATTCATTGTGGCCTTTACCTTTTGCAACTTCTTGTTGTGGAATCGAATTTATGGCAACAATGGGTTCTCATTACGATTTGGGTCGTTTTGGCGCAGAACGTTTGAGTTTCTCCCCACGCCAGGCAGACGTTTTAATGGTTATGGGTACTATCGCTAAGAAAATGGCGCCTGTACTTAAACAAGTGTATATCCAAATGGCAGAGCCACGTTGGGTAATGGCGGTTGGTGCTTGCGCAAGCAGCGGCGGAATTTTCGATACTTATTCTGTATTGCAAGGTATAGATGAAGTTATTCCTGTTGATGTTTATGTACCAGGTTGCCCGCCAAGACCAGAAGCTATTCTGGACGGCTTTCAACGCATTCAGGATTTGGTGAAAAATGAATCAGGAAGAAGACGTAATTCTGATTATTATAAACAACTTTTAGGTCAATACGGCATTAAATAATGGAAGAGACTACGTTAAATAACGACATCCACGTTAAGCTGACTGAAAAATTTGGCGATAAAGTTACTGCCGTATCTGAGCCATATGGCTTATTGACTTTTGTAACGTATAAAGATGTGATCATTAATGTGCTTTCGCATCTTAAAAACGAACTTAAATTTAATTTCCTTACAGATATTACAGCAGTGCATTACCCGGGAAAAGATCACGGAATTGCAGTTGTTTACCATCTTAATAATATGGTAGAACGTGTAAGAGTTAGAATTAAAGTTTTTATCTCTGAACAAGATCCAACAATCCCAACGGCAACTTCGGTTTGGTTGGGTGCAAACTGGATGGAACGTGAAACTTATGATTTATTCGGAGTTAAATTTGAAGGGCATCCTGACTTGCGTCGTATTTTAAATATGGATGATTTAGGTGTTCACCCAATGTTGAAACAATATCCGTTGGAAGATCCGAACAGAGTTGATAAAAAAGATGAATTTTTTGGAAGGTAAGCTATGAATCATAACCATCCCGTATTTACAGACAACGATCCGCAAAGTGAATTGGTTACCTTAAACTTAGGTCCAACTCATCCGGCCACACACGGTGTATTCCAAAATGTGTTGCAGTTAGATGGCGAGCGTATTGTTAGCGGAGTTTCTACCATCGGATATATTCACCGTGCTTTCGAAAAGATTGCCGAACATCGTCCGTTTTACCAGATTACGCCTTTAACAGATCGGTTAAACTACTGCTCGTCGCCCATTAACAACATGGGCTGGCACATGACGGTAGAAAAACTATTAAATATTAAGCTTCCAAAGCGTGTAGATTATCTTCGCGTTATTGTAATGGAGCTTTCGCGCATTGCCGATCACATTATCTGCAATACCATTATAGGTCAGGATACAGGTGCAACCACCACGTTTCTATACCTGTTCCAGTTCCGCGAGCATATCTACGAAATTTTTGAAGAGGTGTGCGGTGCTAGGTTAACCACAAATATTGGTAGAATTGGCGGTTTTGAAAGGGATTTCAATGATATCGCCTTCGCTAAAATCAATAAATTTCTCAACGAGTTTCCGAAAGCACTTAAAGAATTTGAGGCACTATTAAACCGTAACCGTATTTTCATCGATCGTACGGCTGGAGTTGCTGAAGTTCCGAAAGAAAAAGCTTTAGAGTATAGCTGGACAGGCCCATTATTGCGCGCTGCCGGAGTAGATTACGACGTTCGCGTTGCTGATCCATATTCATCTTACCAGGATTTTGATTTTGAAGTTCCTGTAGGTACAAGTGGAGATATCTATGATCGTTATCTGGTTCGGAACGAAGAAATGTGGCAGAGTATGCGCATCATTGAGCAGGCTTTAGAAAAAATTAAAGCCGAGCCAAAAGGTATATTTCACGCTGATGTTCCGGATTTTTATCTTCCTCCAAAACAGGAAGTGTATAACAATATGGAAGCATTAATTTATCATTTTAAAATTGTGATGGGTGAAATTGATGCACCAAAAGCGGAAGTTTACCACGCTGTAGAAGGTGGAAACGGAGAATTGGGTTTCTATCTTATTAATGATGGTGGCCGTACACCTTATCGTTTGCACTTCCGCAGACCAAGTTTTATAAATTACCAAATGTTCGCACCAATGAGCGAGGGCATGTTATTGTCTGATGCCATTATCAATATGAGTAGTATGAACATTATTGCAGGAGAATTAGATGCTTAAAGTAGAAGAAACAGCACCTGTAGAGTTTTCATCAGAATTGCTGGCCAAGTTTGATGATGTTAAAAGTCGCTATCCGGAAGGAAAACAAAAATCGGCTTTGTTGCCATTATTGCATTTAGTACAAGCCGAATTTCTATGGGTGAGTACTTCAGCAATGGACAAAGTTGCCGAATATTTAAATATTCAGCCTATCGAGGTTTACGAAGTTGCTACATTTTATACCATGTACTTCTTAAAGCCGCAAGGTAAATACGCTTTAGAGGTTTGCCGTACAGGCCCATGTTGCCTTGTTGGGGCAGAAAAAATTCTGGTGCATCTTGAAGAAAAGCTTGGGGTTAAGGAAGGCGAAGTTACTGCAGACGGATTATTCAGCTTCAGAGGAGTTGAGTGTCTGGCAGCTTGTGGTTTTGGACCGGTATTACAGATTAGTCCGGAATATACATTCTACGAAAACCTGACTACTGATAGCGTAGATAAACTGATTGAAGATTTGAAAAATAAATAAGATTTGAGAAACCAGATCTGAGATTTGAGAATTGGCAACTTGCCTAATACCTCATATCTCACATCTCACATCTATAAAGAATGAGCCGTAAATTACTACTAGAGCATATAAACGTACCGGGCATTAATACGCTTGAAGTTTATCGCCAAAAAGGCGGGTACCGCGCTGTGGAGAAAGCCTTGAAAACTTTAACTCCTGAAGATATTGTTGAGGAAGTTAAAAAATCTGGTTTGCGCGGACGTGGTGGTGCAGGATTTCCTACGGGAATGAAATGGAGCTTTTTGGCGAAACCAGAAGGTGTTGCGAGATATTTGGTTTGCAATGCTGATGAATCTGAGCCAGGAACATTTAAAGATCGTTTTTTAATGACCCATATTCCGCACGCACTGATTGAAGGAATGATCGTTTCAAGCTTTGCTTTGGGTGCTAAAGTTTCATACATCTACGTACGTGGCGAAATGATGCCTCAAATCCGTATTCTGGAACGTGCAATTGCTGAAGCAAAAGCTGCAGGCTGGTTGGGTAAAAATATTTTAGGCTCCGGTTACGACCTCGAATTGTATGTTCAGCCAGGTGGAGGTGCTTACATTTGCGGTGAAGAAACCGCCTTATTAGAATCATTAGAAGGAAAACGCGGCAATCCGCGTATCAAGCCTCCTTTCCCGGCAATTGCCGGTTTGTACGGCTGTCCAACAGTGGTAAATAACGTAGAGTCAATTGCAGCTGTGGTTCCCATCATCAATGACGGTGGAGAAGAGTATTCAAAAATTGGTATTGGAAGAAGTACAGGAACGAAATTGATTTCTGCATCAGGAAATTTAGTTAGGCCTGGAGTTTATGAGATTGAATTGGGCTTGCCTGTTGAAGAGTTTATTTACTCTGACGAATATTGTGGAGGTATTGCTAATGGAAAACGCTTAAAAGCAACGGTTGCAGGAGGTTCATCTGTACCGGTACTTCCGGCGAACCTTACATTAAAGCTTGCAAATGGTGATCCACGCTTGATGAGTTATGAATCTTTATCTGAAGGCGGTTTTGCTACCGGAACGATGATGGGTTCGGGTGGCTTTATTGCATTTGATGAAGATCAATGCATTGTTAGAAATACCTGGAATTTCGCTCGTTTTTATCATCACGAAAGTTGTGGACAGTGTTCTCCTTGCCGCGAAGGTACAGGATGGATGGAAAAAATCCTTCATAAGATAGAACACGGACACGGTTCTATGGATGATGTTGATTTGTTGTGGGATGTTCAACGTAAAATTGAAGGAAACACAATTTGTCCGTTAGGAGATGCAGCTGCATGGCCAGTAGCAAGTGCAATTCGTCATTTTAGAGATGAATTTGAATGGCACATTAAAGAACCGGTAAAAAGCCAGCAACAAAATTATGGCATAGCAGAGTATGCTAAGCCAATAGAAAAAGCACCGGTAACGGAAGAAAAATAGTTAAGACTACTAGTAAGCACCATGTCATTGCAAGGAACGAAGCAATCCTAATGCAATCGTGAATAAAGAAATAAGGTTGCTTCGTGCCTCGCAATGACGGCAAAGCATAAATAATAAAGATTACCATTAACCATGAGTGAAAAAGTTAAGGTTACGATAGATGGAATAACAGTAGAGGTTGATAACGGAACAACTATCCTGAATGCTGCACGGCAAATTGGGGGAGAAATTGTTCCGCCAGCAATGTGTTATTATTCCAAATTGCAAGGCAGTGGCGGTAAATGCCGTACTTGCATTGTTAAGGTGACTAAAGGTTCGGAAAAAGATCCCCGCCCGATGCCGAAATTGGTTGCTTCATGCCGTACAACAGTAATGGACGGAATGGAAGTACTCAACATCACTTCGCCAGAAGTACTGGAAGCACGTGCCGGAGTGGTAGAAATTTTGTTGATTAACCACCCGCTTGATTGTCCGGTTTGTGACCAGGCAGGTGAATGCGATCTTCAGAATTTAGGTTATGAGCATGGTTTGCAGAAAACCCGTTATGAGTTTGAACGCCGTACTTTTGATCGTATCGATATTGGCGATAAAATTCAGCTACATATGAACCGTTGCATTTTATGTTACCGTTGCGTATTCACTGCCGACCAAATCACCGATAAACGTGTTCATGGTATCTTAAACCGTGGTGATCATTCAGAAATTTCAACCTATATCCAAACTGCTGTTGAGAATGATTTCTCCGGAAATGTTATTGATGTATGTCCGGTAGGCGCATTAACAGATAAAACTTTCCGTTTCAGAAATCGTGTATGGTTTACCAAACCTGTAGATGCACACCGCAACTGCGACCACGAAAAATGCAATGGTAAAGTAACGCTTTGGTATAAAGGAGAAGATGTTTTGCGCGTAACTGCCCGTAAAGATCAGTTTGGAGAAGTGGAAGAATTTATCTGTAATACTTGCCGTTTTGATAAAAAAGCAACTTCTGATTGGGTAATTGAACATCCAACCCATATTGATGATACTTCGGTTATTGCTTCTAATCACTATGAAACTTTAAAGCCGCTGCCGGTTATTAAACCCAATGCAGCGTTGCAAGCAGCTAATGAAATTGAATTACATAAAACAGTAAAATACTAATGGATACCGGTTTTATTATAGAAAAGTTTATTCTGGTTGCCGTTATTTTCGGAATCAGTTTAGTCGTAGCCATGTATTCTACATATGCAGAACGTAAAGTTGCGGCATATTTGCAAGATCGTTTGGGTCCGGATAGAGCTGGGCCTTTTGGCATTTTGCAGCCATTGGCCGATGGTGTGAAAATGTTTATGAAGGAAGAAATTATCCCGGCAACATCCAACAGATGGTTATTTATCGTTGGTCCTGGCTTGGCATTACTTTGTGCATGTATTGGTACAGCGGTAATTCCTTGGGGAAGTCCTGTAGAAATTGCTGGTAAAATTGTTCCGCTTCAGGTTGCAGACATTAACGTTGGCGTTTTATACATTTTCGGTGTTGTTTCATTGGGTGTTTACGGCGTAATGATTGGTGGTTGGGCATCAAATAACAAATATTCGTTATTAAGTGCTATTCGTGCTGCATCTCAAAACATCAGTTATGAGATTGCAATGGGTTTATCTATCATCGCATTATTGTTAGTGACCAATACGCTTAGTTTAAAAGATATTGTAGATCAGCAGCATGGCTGGAGATGGAATGTATTGTATCAGCCACTTGGTTTTATCATTTTTATGGTATGCTCATTTGCAGAAACCAACCGTGCACCTTTTGATTTACCAGAATGTGAAACGGAATTGATTGGTGGTTACCACACTGAATATTCTTCAATGAAACTTGGCTTCTACTTATTTGCTGAATACATCAACATGTTTGTTTCTTCAGCAGTAATGGCGGCATTATATTTCGGTGGTTATAACTATCCGGGTATGGATTGGATTGCTGCACATTGGGGACCAACCTGGGCACCATTGTTCGGCACAGGTGTTTTCTTTTTGAAAATTGTATTGTTCATTTTCTTTTTTATGTGGGTACGTTGGACAATACCGCGTTTCCGTTATGATCAGTTGATGAACCTCGGATGGAAAGGTTTAATTCCTTTAGCCATTGCAAATATTATAGTAACAGGTGTTGTGATTGCGATTATTGAGAAGTTTTAATTATGGAATCATTAAGTAACAAGAAAAAAGTACTGGAACAAAAGCCATTGAGCTTTATGGAGAAAATGTACCTGCCAGCAATTGCAAAAGGTATGGGCATTACCATCAGTCACTTATTTAAAAAAGAGGCTACCGTTAGATATCCTGAAGTAGAACGCGAATTTTCGACCAATTTCAGAGGCATGCATTCTCTTAAACGTGATGAGAACGGAAAAGAACGTTGTACAGCTTGCGGTTTGTGTGCATTGTCTTGCCCTGCAGAGGCGATTACCATGATTGCTGCAGAACGCAAGGCGGATGAAAAACACTTATATCGTGAAGAGAAATATGCAGCTACGTATGAAATTAATATGTTGCGTTGTATTTTCTGCGGTTTGTGTGAAGAAGCTTGCCCAAAAGAAGCCATTTATTTAGACGGACCAATTGTGCCGGCCGATTATTTACGTAAAGATTTTATTTACGGAAAAGATAAATTGGTTGAAGCGCCACTTGAAGTAAAAAAATAATTTAACTAATCGTCATTGCGAGGAACGAAGCAATCCTAAAGCAATGGTTTAAGAATAAGATTGCTTCGTTCCTCGCAATGACGGGGGCACATAAATAACAAATTAATGAGTACACAGGTATTCTATTTCGTAGCCACATTAAGTATCATCTTTTCGCTGATGGTGATTTTTGCAAAAAATCCGATTCACAGCGTTCTGTATCTGATTCTTACTTTTTTCACATTTACCGTTCACTACGTACTGTTGAATGCACAGTTTTTAGCCGTTGTAAATTTTATCGTTTACATGGGTGCAATTATGGTGCTCTTTCTTTTCGTATTGATGTTGCTGAATCTTAACAAAGAAACCGAGCCAGTAAAATCCCCATTGATCAAGATTGTTGGAATAATTGCCGGAGGATGTCTGATTGTAACTTTAATTGGTTCGTTAAAATCAGCAAGTATCACAAATCCATTAATCCTAAAAAATCCAGGATTGGGATTGGTAGAAAATTTAGGAAAGGAACTTTTTGGTCCATTTCTCTTGCCGTTCGAGTTGTCATCATTGTTATTATTATCAGCAATGGTTGGCGCAGTTTTATTATCTAAAAGAGATGACGTAGAAGCATAATGGAAAATTTAACTACACAACTACAAGGCGTACCGCTTAACCATTACATTTATTTAAGTGCAATCATTTTTACGATTGGTGTAATCGGTGTATTAACCAGAAGAAATGCAATCGTAATTTTTATGTCGGTAGAGCTGATGTTAAATGCCGTTAATCTTCTTTTAACTGCATTTTCAGTACACAGCAATGATCCTTCGGGTCAGGTTTTCGTATTCTTTATTATGGCTTTGGCTGCTGCAGAGGTTGCGGTTGGTCTAAGTATCATCGTAATGGTTTACAGAAATACGAAATCAATAGATATTAATGTTTTAAATCGCCTTAAGTGGTAAATATATAGTAGAATGACAATAGAACAATTGATTTGGTTGGTTCCATTACTTCCTTTTTTAGGATTTGTAATTAACGGACTGGGCAGAAAATCTTTATCTAAAGGCCTTGTTGGAATTATTGGAAGTGGCGTTATACTGGCTTCCTTCATCATCAGCATCGTTATTTTCTTTAGTTTACAAGGCGATACTCAAAAATCTCACGAAGTATTTTTATTTGATTGGATTAGTGCCGGTAGTTTGCACATTCCACTTTCATTTTTGGTCGATCCGTTAAGTTCGATCATGTTATTGATCATTACCGGTATTGGCTTTCTCATCCATCTGTACTCTACAGGTTATATGCATGATGATGAAGGATTCGGTAAATTCTTCTCTTACCTGAATTTGTTTGTTTTCTTTATGCTTTTATTGGTATTGGGATCAAACTATATCGTGATGTTTATTGGCTGGGAAGGCGTTGGCTTATGTTCTTACCTATTAATCGGATTTTGGTACACCAATAGTGCATACGCCTCTGCTGCTAAGAAAGCATTTGTAATGAACAGAATCGGCGACTTAGGATTTCTACTCGGCGTTTTCCTGATGTTTAACTTTTTCGGAAGTGTTGAATTTTCGAAAATATTTCCACAGGCAGCTACAATGCTTCCTGGTAATAATACCTTATTTTGGATTACCATTTTACTATTCATCGGTGCATGTGGTAAATCTGCACAATTGCCATTGTTTACCTGGTTGCCAGATGCAATGGCCGGACCAACACCAGTTTCTGCGTTAATCCACGCGGCAACGATGGTTACTGCAGGCATTTACATGATTGCCCGTTCAAGCGTCTTATTTGATCTGGCTCCGGTTACTCAAAATATCATCGCGATAATCGGTACAGCGACCGCTTTAGTTGCTGCGATAATTGCACTTACACAAACTGATATTAAAAAGGTATTGGCCTATTCAACAGTTTCTCAGCTTGGTTATATGTTCTTAGGTTTAGGTGTTGGTGCTTATACCGGATCATTCTTCCACGTATTAACACATGCGTTTTTCAAAGCATTATTGTTTTTGGGTGCAGGTTCGGTTATTCATGCAATGCACCACGAACAAGATATGCGCCATATGGGTGGATTGAAATCTAAACTGAAAACGACTTATGCAACCATGATGATTGGTACAATCGCAATTGCGGGATTACCTCCATTCTCAGGTTTCTTTTCGAAAGATGAAATTTTAGCGAATGCTTTTGAACACAACAAAGTACTTTGGGCAATCGGTCTTTTTACAGCTTTTCTTACCGCATTTTATATGTTCAGAATGATGTTCCTTACTTTCTTCGGAAAATATCGCGGAACACACCATGAGGAAAGTCATATTCACGAGTCTCCGGCCTCAATGACAATTCCGCTAATTGTATTGGCAATTTTGGCTGCGATTGGTGGAGCTTTAAATATTCCACACGTTTTTGGTGGAAATACCTGGCTTGAACATTGGTTAAGTCCGGTTGTTGCGCAACATGAACTTTCTTTAGATCATACCACAGAATATGCTTTGATGGGGGTTTCCGTTTTGGCTGCTTTAGCTGCAACAATTTATGCATACAGTAAGTACGTAAAAGGTGCACATGTGCCTGTTGCTGATGAAGCACCTCGGTCTGCTTTAGCAAAGTTATCTTACAACAAATTTTACCTGGATGAGATCTACGAATTTTTGGTTACAAAACCGCTAGATGCACTTTCGAAATTTTTCTATAAAATCATCGATAATAAAATAATTGATGGTATTGTAAACGGTTTAGGTTGGGGAACAAGCGAAACCAGTAAAGGCATTCGTTTGCTGCAAAGTGGAAATGTAGGTTTCTATATTTTCATGATGGTTTTCGGAATCATCGCATTGCTGTTATATACTTTATACATATAAAAAGGGTTCAAAAATAATAATGGAGCAACTTTTACTACTTATATTTCTACCGCTTGCAGGTGCTGTTATCTCTGCATTTTCGGGTAAGTCGGCCAAGATCGTCTCTACGGTTTTCGCCGTAATTTCTCTGGGTTTGGCTTTGGTTATGGCAGGTAATTTCATCCCTGATGCAAGCACACAATTTGAAGCTAATTTGCCATGGATTGCCGATTTAGGCATTCGTTTTCACGCAGGAATTGATGGCATCAGCATGTTAGTTGTATTGCTAACAAATATTCTGATTCCAATTATCATCTTGTCTAGTTACAAGCATGAATATGAAAACTCAGCAGCTTTTTACGCACTGATTTTGTTTATGCAAACAGGTTTGCTCATCGTATTTACAGCAATGGATGCATTCCTGTTCTATATTGGATGGGAAGCGGCATTAATCCCGATTTACTTTATCTGTGCCATTTGGGGCGGTAAAGACCGTGTTAGAGTAAACATGAAATTTTTCGTGTATACGATTGCAGGTTCACTTTTCATGTTAATGGGTATTATCTATCTGTATTTACAGAATCCTGCGCACAACTTCGAGATTCAGGCTTTTTACGCTCTGCCATTAGATGCAAGTCAGCAGGGCTGGATTTTCTGGGCCTTTTTCATTGCCTTCGCTATAAAAATGCCAATTTTTCCTTTTCATACCTGGCAACCTGATACCTATACCGTTGCGCCTGCACAAGGTACAATGTTACTTTCTGGTATCATGTTAAAAATGGGTATTTACGGTGTAATCAGATGGTTGCTGCCAATCGTACCTCACGGGGTACAAGATTGGTCTGGTTTGGTAATCACTTTGTCTATCATCGGAATTATTTACGCCTCAATTATTGCTTTTAAACAAAAAGATGCAAAACGACTGGTTGCGTATTCATCTATTGCTCACGTCGGTTTAATTGCTGCTGGTATTTTTGCCTTAAATCAACAAGGTATGCAAGGTGCAATGGTACAAATGCTCAGCCACGGTATTAACGTTGTAGGTTTGTTTTTTGTGCTCGATATCATTTCATCCAGATTAAAAACCAATAAAATAGAAGAGCTTGGCGGTTTAGCTAAAGTTGCGCCACAGTTGGCGATTGCCTTCTTAATAATCGTTTTGGGAACAGTAGCATTACCAGGAACCAATGGCTTTATCGGTGAATTTCTATTGCTTTTAGGCGTTTACAACTACTGTGCCTGGGCTGCTGCAATTGCCGGCCTAACCATAATTTTTGGTGCAGTTTACATGTTGCGTACGTATCAGAATGTAATGCTTGGCAAAACAAATTCGCTTACGTTAACTTTCACCGATATTCAAGGAAGCGAAAAGTTGGTATTATTTATCATTTGTGCCTTAATCATTGTTTTGGGCGTTTATCCGAAACCATTATTGCACATCACAGAGGCATCTGTACAACATATATTAGAACAGGTAAATCAAAAATTAACATCAGTAAAATAAGCAATGAATATAATTATAACCATTAGTATTACCGCTTTTGTCGTGCTTTATGCCGGTTTGTTTAAAGCAAAAAAAGCGTTATTGCCGCTTACAGTTATCGGTTTGCTTACTGCGCTTGGATTTACTTTTGCTGCTTGGAACAGTAATGTTATTCATTATGATATGATCAAAGGCGATAATTTCGCACTTGCATTCTCCTCAATCTGCATTATCGGTACTTTATTGATTTTTCTACTTACTCAAAACTATTTTCACTCTAAGAGCGATAACATTGCAGAGTATTATACATTAATCCTTTTTGCCCTGGCGGGGATGATCATGATGGTATCTTATAAGAACATGGCGATGTTATTTGTAGGACTTGAAATTATGTCTGTGAGCTTGTATATCCTTGCGGGAATACGTAAGAAGGATTTTGCCTCTAACGAAGCTTCATTAAAATATTTCTTAATGGGTGCTTTTTCTACCGGCTTCCTACTTTTCGGAATTGCTTTAATTTACGGAGCGTCTGGTTCTTTCGATTTAGATAAAATCCAGGCTTATCTGGTTAACAATAATCAGAACATCTCTCCAATTTTTTATCCGGGTGTGATTTTGATGATGATTGGTTTAAGCTTTAAAGTTGGTGCAGCACCTTTTCATTTCTGGACTCCGGATGTGTATGAAGGTTCTCCAACTCTAATCACAACATTCATGAGTACTGTAGTCAAAACTGCAGGTTTCGCGGCATTTTTGAGATTATTTGCAGATGCTTTTGCTCCGCTTCATGATTTTTATGTGATTCCCCTTATGGTTATCGTTTGCCTTACCTTGTTTATTGGAAATGTAACCGCCTTATTTCAAAAGAACTTCAAACGCATGCTTGCATATTCAAGCATATCACATGCGGGTTATCTGTTGTTTTCAATTATTGCACTAACCGGCAATTCTGCAAATAATGTTTTGGTATATGCAGCAGCGTATACTTTTGCATCGATAATTGCTTTTGCCGTATTAATTTTGGTGAAACAGAAAGTTGGTAGTGACAGCTTTGACAGCTTTAATGGCTTAGGCAAGAAAAATCCTTTTGTTGCAATCTGTTTAACCATTGCCATGCTTTCTTTGGCTGGTATTCCGCTAACAGCTGGTTTCATCGGTAAATACCTTATGTTCCTAAACGTTATGCACGAGTACCAGGTGTTATTGGTGGCCTTTGCGATTTTAAATGCGTTGGTTGGTTTTTACTATTATTTCAAAGTAATTGCTGCAATGTGGTTTAAAGAAGGTGCAGAAACAGAATTGAGCGCGCCGATTCAATATAAGGTTGTTTTACTTCTTTCGGCTTTGGTAACCATTATTTTAGGTATTTATCCGGCATTTATTCTAAACCTGATTTAAATCATTATTGTTAGAGAATTATTTGTAGTTTTACGAATAATTGAATATGCACGATTTTTGGACTAACCTGCATCACCTTATTGATCCCGAGAAATTATTGAGGGAGGGCGGTTTCTATCTCGTCGCATTTGTGATTTTTGCGGAGACCGGTCTGTTCTTTGGATTCTTTCTTCCTGGCGATTATCTTTTGTTTCTCGCAGGAATGTTTGTGGCCACAGGTAAATTAGATGTGAATATTTTTGTACTGCTGGTTGGTTTATGTGTAGCCGCAATTTCAGGTAATTTTACTGGTTATTGGTTCGGAAGGAAAACTGGTCCGATGTTGTATACACGCAAAGACAGCTTATTTTTTAAAAAGAAATACCTTAAAGCGGCAGAAGAATATTATCATAAACAAGGTGCTTTTGCCTTAATTATGGGAAGGTTTGTGCCAATTGTACGCACCTTTGCGCCCATCTTTGCCGGAGTTGTACGACTTGAGTTTAAACGTTTTGCTTTTTACAACGTTCTTGGAGGTGTACTTTGGATCTGTTCATTAACCCTTTTGGGCTATTTTCTCGGCAAAAGATTTGAAAAAGAAATTAACGATTACTTATTATATATTATTATTGGTTTTATCCTTATTACAACTATTCCATTATTCATTACCTTTGTAAGAAATAAAGTGGCGAAAACTCCGGAAGAGGAAAAAACAGATTTAGATTAAAAAATGGCAAAAGACGATCACCACGCTTGGCATAGCGTATCTCCAGGCAGTAACCTACCTGAAACGGTTAATGCAATTATTGAAATCCCTAAGGGCTCAAAAGCAAAATATGAAATAGACAAAGAATCGGGTTTAATTAAATTAGACAGGGTTCTTTTTTCATCTGTAATGTATCCAGCAAATTACGGTTTTATCCCTCAAACATATTGTGACGATAAAGATCCGTTAGATATCTTGGTACTTTGTTCAGTTGACGTATATCCAATGACTTTGATTGAAGCAAAAGTTGTTGGTGTAATGCATATGGTTGACAATGGCGAGCAGGACGATAAAATTATCGCGGTTGCTGCACATGATATGTCTGTAAATTATATTAATGATTTGGATGAATTGCCTCCACATCAAATGAAAGAAATTGTTCGTTTCTTCCAGGATTACAAAGCCCTAGAAGGGAAAAATGTAACGATTGAACATTTATTGGGTGTTCGGTATGCACATAAAGTAATTAAAGAAAGTATAGAACTTTATAATACTACATTTAGAGAATTAGCTTAATGGATTTACCCTCGGTCAGTTTGTTTTTAAATTTTGAGTTAAGTACGATATTACCACCAAACCAATTGTTGCTTGTAGCAACAGATCCTGCAGATTCTTCTGGTATAGGATGGCGGTTATTCTTCGCATTATTTTTGGTGTTATTAAACGGTTTTTTCGTTGCAGCAGAGTTTGCAATTGTAAAAGTCCGGGCATCGCAAATTGAAATTAAAGCAAAAACTGGCAGCCGGGTTGGCAAAATGGCCAAAACCATTATTCATAACCTCGACGGCTATCTAGCCGCTACACAGTTGGGCATAACGCTTGCATCGCTTGGCTTAGGTTGGGTTGGTGAAGACGTTATGCACACTATTTTCAAAAACCTTTTCGATAGCTTAGGCTGGGGTTTTAGCGATGCGTTTATCCATTCTGCATCTACAATTGTTGCGTTCTCTGTTATTACCATTATGCACATCGTTTTTGGTGAGTTGGCGCCAAAGTCATTCGCTATTCAGCGCCCTGTTGCAACAACAATGTTCGTATCGGTTCCGCTTCAACTGTTTTATGTGGTATTTAAACCTTTCATTTGGGTATTAAACAGTCTCGCTGCTATAATTCTAAAACCATTTGGTATAGATACATCTGCCGGTCACGAATCTTTGCACAGCACTGAAGAATTGCAATATTTATTGGATCAGGGAAAAGAAAGTGGCGCATTGGATAACAATGAGCATGAGTTGATTAAAAACGTATTTGACTTCAACGAGCGCGTTGTGAAAAACATTATGGTGCCGCGTACTAAAATTTCTGGAATTGAGCTGGCGTCCGATAAAGAAGAGGTTATCGATACGATCATAAAAGAAGGTTACTCGCGTCTCCCTGTTTATGATGAGATTATGGATAAGATAGTCGGTATTATTCATGCAAAAGATATACTACCTCTTGTTGCAGCCGGAAATAATAGCTGGACTTTAAAAGACATTATTCGTAAACCATATTTCGTAACAGAAACCAAGAAGATTAATGATTTAATGAGCGAGTTGCAATCCAACAGGATTCAGATTGCTATTGTATTGGATGAATTTGGTGGTACTGCGGGTATGGTTACGCTTGAGGATATTGTTGAAGAACTTGTTGGAGAAATTCAGGATGAGTATGATGAGGAAAAACCGCTTGTTGAGAAGGTTTCTGATAACGAATTTATCGTAAGTTCATCAGCGACAGTATACGATGTGAACGAATATCTGCCCCATGATTTGCCGGAAGATGAGGATTTTGATACCATCGGCGGCTTAGTTTCTCACATTTTTGAACGTATTCCAGAAGTTGGAGAGAGCACAGATTCATACGGTTATTTATTTACCATTCTTAAAAAGACCGATCAAAATATTGAAACCGTCAAGCTCGAAATGGTGATCAATAAAGAAGATATGGTTGATAATCATTAAGACTGATTATGCATATTTTCTATACTCCAGATATTTCAGGCGATTCTTATCAACTTAATGAAGAAGAAAGTAAACACTGCATAAGGGTTTTGCGTCTATCTGTCGGAGACGTTATTCAACTTGTAGATGGTAAAGGTGGATTTTACACCGCTGAAATCACCTCTGATAATGTAAAGAGAGTTGGATTAAAAGTGCTTACCGCCGAGCAGGAGTTTCATAAAAGAAACCATTACCTCCATATCGCTGTTGCACCCACGAAAAATATAGACCGAATTGAATGGTTTTTAGAAAAAGCTACAGAACTTGGGATCGATGAAATCACACCAATCATAACCGATCGTTCTGAACGTAAAATTGTTAAAGAAGATCGCTTGAACAAAGTTATTACTTCAGCTGTTAAACAATCTATTAAAGCGTATCATCCGGTTTTAAATCAAGCCATTTCCTTAGACCAATTTTTTAAATCTTCTTTTGAAGGCGAATGCCTGATCGCACATTGCATAGAAGGTGAGGATAAAAAATATATTTCGGATTTGGTGAAACCAAATGGCCGTTATCTGATCTTAATTGGACCTGAGGGTGATTTCACACCTGCAGAGATAGAAACTGCTTTGAATAAAAACTTTAAACCACTAACTTTAGGTGAAAACAGGCTTAGAACAGAAACGGCGGCACTCGCTGTATGTTTTGAAGTCAATTACCTAAACCGATAGTGCAATTGAAGAATCGTCCAAATACTAAATTCTCTTTTCTTTCAAAAATAAGCGCATTCACTTCTTTGCTGTGCGTAGTTGTTCTCGCATTATTTTCGTCTTTTAGTAAAAATGCACCCACTTACCGCATGGCGAAATTAAAGTATAATGGTGGCGGAGATTGGTACGCGGATCGAACAGCTCTTCCAAATTTGATTGCTTTCTGCAATTCAAATCTTAAAACCAATTTTTATCCTGAAGAAAGCACAGTCGAGGTGAGTAGCAAAGAGATATTCAATTATCCTTTTGTTTATATGACTGGGCACGGAAACGTTGTTTTTAATGACCAGGAGGTGCAGAATCTTAGACAATATTTGATCGGTGGAGGTTTTCTTCATATTGATGACAATTATGGTCTTGATAAATTTATTAGACCGCAAATGAAAAAAGTATTTCCTGAACTTACTTTTATAGAACTTCCGGCCAATCATGCGGTTTATAATCAAAAGTTTAAATTTCCAAATGGCTTGCCCAAAATCCACGAACATGACGGGAAACGCCCGCAGGGTTTTGCATTGGTTTATAAAGGTCGTGTTGTTTGCTATTATACGTTTGAATGCGATTTAGGAAATGGATGGGAGGATTTTGGAACCTATCCTGAAGACACGCAGGAAACCCGAACAAAGGCGCTTAAAATGGGCGCAAATCTTGTTCAGTATGCTTTAACTCAATAATATGTACAAGATTAATGTAAATGGCCAGTTCAATTTTGAAGTGGAGCATAAAAATGGAGAAGTTAAATTAGGCGAAAATGTGCTCTCACTTGATATTTTAGATTTGCCGAATGATCGCGCCAGCATTCTTTATGAAAACCGATCTTACAATACCGAACTGGTTGAAATCAACAGACAAGAAAGAACTTGCAAGTTAAAAGTAAATGGTAAAGTATATGACCTGAAGGTTGAGGATAACTTTGACCAGCTACTTAAACAGCTTGGTATGGATAATTTGTTATCTGTTAAAATGTCTGATGTAAAAGCGCCGATGCCAGGTTTGGTTTTGCGCGTTTTGGTTGAAGAAGGTACAGAGGTTAAAAAAGGCGACAGTTTGGTTGTGCTGGAAGCAATGAAGATGGAGAATATTTTGAAATCTGCAGCCGATGGTATTGTAAACAAGGTTTTAATTAAAGAAGGCAACAAGGTTGAAAAAAATCAGATTATGATTCACTTCTCTTAATGTGATTAAAGGAATTTATATTGAATAAAAAAGGGCTTCATTTGAAGCCCTTTTTTATTTTTATTTACCTCTGCTAACCCTGTATGGTTTTGATGGAGGAGTTTTAAAATTTCTTTTGCCTTGTGTACTGATTTCAGGAGCGCCAAGCATTGTCATGGCACAACGGAAACCTACTTCTGCTGAAGACTCATCTTGTTGCATAAAACGGCGCGTAGCAGGATTTAACCAATATGCCATATCATTCCATGAACCGCCTTTGTATACCCTTGATTTATCATTTACCAAAGTTACACCTTCGTCATTCAGTAATTTGTTTTGTCTATCGCGATATCCACGCTCATCTGCCTGATAATTTGTTACAGGTGCTTTAGGATCAGGTGATTTTGCAATCGAATCCGATCTTTTTGCCAACGCTTGTTTTTCAGCCCAGCTTAATTTTCTGCCAGAATATGCATTTTCCTTAATTGGGTTTCCGTATTTATCTAAGGCTATTTTTCCGCTCTGGGCATCAGCAAGTTGTTTGTTTTCGAAGTAGTTACCACGATAAGGATTAAATGCATCTGCATCTGTAAATGTTGCAGTTCTATAAACGTCATTTACCCATTCATTTACGTTTCCGGCCATGTTGTACAAACCAAAATCGTTTGGAAGGTAAGAAATTACCGGAACGGTTAAATCTCCTTTATCGTTTAATGAGCCACCAACACCCATATAGTCACCAGAAGAGCGTTTAAAATTGGCTTGAATCATTCCTCTGGTTTTTTTAGCGGCAGAGCTCACACCCAAACCATTCCAAGGGTAAATTTTATTCTGGTTAATATTTTCATATTCTGTATTTCCAATCAAACCAAGCGCTGCATATTCCCACTCTGCTTCAGTTGGCAGGCGATATGGCTGCATAATTACACCATCTTCTAAGGTTGCTGTTCTTCGCGGTTGACCATTGCCTTTTCCGCCAGCATTGGGTGCTGCACCGGCTGTAGATGTTGCTGCGCCAGCTTTGACGTTATAGTCAATTGGAGCGTATTTTCCTTTATCATCATATTGTCCATTTAGATAAGCATCAGTATTAAATGGTTTATCAGGTTTCGGAATTGCGGCGGCAGTAGTATTGTTACCTCTGCCGGTAGAATTTCCACTTTGCAAGGTTTTATAATCCGTTAGAATTCCTTTCTCCCTCAAAATGAATTCGTTCGCACGAGAGGTTCTCCATTGACAATAACGTGAGGCTTGTTCCCAGGATACGCCAACCACAGGGTAATCGCGATATGCAGGATGTCTCAAATAATTGTCTACGTAAGGTTCGTTGTAAGAGAGGGCTCTCCGCCAAACTAAAGAATCTGGCAATTCATTGTAGTAATATTCCTGATCTTCAGGAAAATTATATCTGATCCAGTGAAGATACTCCAACCAGTCTGTATTTGAAACTTCTGTTTCATCCATATAAAATGATGGAACAGTAACCTGTCTTTTGTAATTGTAGATATTTGGTTCTACACCCGGAACCTCAATTGCGCTACCACCAACGACCAAAACACCTCCTTCAATCGGAATCAGGCCAGGGCCAGGTGCACGCTTATATTTCGTTGCTACAGCAAACGCACCTGAGGCATTTTTCTTGCTGTTCCGATCGGCGTAAGGAATCCCAGTCTTACTGGAACTGTTCCCTCCTTTAGAGCTACAGCTAGATAAAAATCCTACCAAAGACAGGCAGGTAAAAGAATATAGTATAAATTTTTTCATACGTTATTAGGGATGATGCCCCTATGGCAATTCAACTGATAAAATTAAATAAATTTATATGAATAATAAACTTTGCGGCAACAATATCTAAGAATATATTTTATATGCCTTAACGTATTATTTTTATACGTATTGTGTATGCCTGAAAATAACGTGTTTTTTTATTTAAATCATTAATATTGAGTACTCTATTTTTTGTATCGATAAAAGATTTTACTGATCAGGCCGGTTTTCACGGCTCGTGCAAATACCTAGCGGGCATAATTTTTAACAGAAAATTGGATATAGCTGTATTGAATACTTTATTAAAACTACAATTGATATTTACAAGGGTGGAATGCGCGTGTTTTCCGATATAAATTTGTCCGTTATTTGAAGTTATTGTATGCTGCCCATGTTGATATAAAGTGTTGTAAGTCTTTTTGTTATAAAAAGGTGTCTCCATGATGATGTAAAAATAGTATGTTTAATTAGTAAAGACTTTGATAATTCGTAAATTTGATAAAATATAATTTTCGGTTTTACGTTTACAAGGAGATATCGCCATTAAAACCTGAACACCGAAGATCTAAAATTACGTACCTTTAAAGGATGAATTTCAAGTACATTAGTAAACTTGCTTTTTCTGCAATCTCTATGGCTTTGGTATTTGGCGAAACAAATGCCCAGGTGAGTATAGGTAATACCCAATTTAATGGTAGTACTACAAATAATATTGTTACCGCAGTTCCTTTTTTAATGATTACTCCAGATGCACGCGCAGGCTCAATGGGTGATGCAGGAGTGGCAGTAATGGGCGATGCGAACTCGGCCAGCATAAATGTATCCAAACTCGCTTTTCTCGATAAACCATATGGTTTCGCCGTTTCTTATAGTCCGTGGTTAAAAAATCTTGTACCAGATGTGAACCTCGCTTATCTCAGTGGTTATTATAAACTTGATGAAAGAAATACTATTGGTGCTTCCCTACGTTATTTTTCTTTGGGTTCTATTCAATTGACCGACATCAATCAGCAGGATTTAGGTACATCAAATCCAAGTGAAATGGCTTTTGATGTTTCTTTCGCACGAAAATTTGGTGAAGAGTTCTCTTTAGGAAGTTCGCTGAGATACATTTACTCCAATTTAACAGCTGGTCAATATTCCTCAACAGGATTAATTCGTGGTGGAAGTGCCGTTGCTATGGACGTATCAGGATTGTATAAAACGCCAACAATTTTATTTGGACGTGAAACAATTGTTTCTGTTGGTGCCAATATCTCCAACATCGGTACTAAAATGAGTTATTCAGACAATGGAGTTAACTACTTTTTGCCAACAAATTTAAAATTCGGCGGGGCGGCAACACTGGCAACAGATGAACTAAATACTATTACGCTTGCATTAGATTTTAATAAATTGTTAGTGCCTACTCAGCCTATTTACAACGCTGAAGGTCAGATTATTAGTGGAAAAGATCCGGACAGATCCGTTCCTGCAGGAATTTTTGGTTCCTTTAGTGATGCCCCGGGCGGTTTTAGCGAAGAAGTTAAAGAAGTGGGGATCTCTACAGGATTGGAGTATTGGTACAATCAACAATTCGCCCTTCGGGCGGGCTATAACTATCAAAACCCGGCAAAAGGAGATAGCAGGTATTTCACCTTAGGTGTGGGACTTAAGTACAACATTTTCAATATTGATTTTTCCTATCTAATGGCAAGTACGCAGAATAGTCCGCTAGCCAATACCTTGCGTTTCGGTCTTTTATTTAACTTTGGCGACAAAGTTTTAGTTAGAAGATAAATAAAATGAAAATAAGAGTAGGTTTTGGGTTTGATGTTCATCAATTAAAAGATCAGCATCCATTTGTAGTAGGTGGTGTTCATCTAGAACACCATAAGGGGGCCTTTGGTCATTCTGATGCTGACGTATTACTCCACGCCATCTGTGATGCACTTTTAGGTGCTGCAAATTTGAGAGATATCGGTTTCCATTTCAAAAATACAGATGAACGCTGGCGTGGTATCAGCAGTTTAATTTTGTTGAAAGAAACGGTTAAATTGCTCACTGAAAAAGGCTGGACTGTTGGCAATATTGATGCGATGCTATGTTTAGAAGCGCCAAAAATTAATCCACATATTCCGGCTATGCAAAAAAATATCGCACAAGCCATAGGCATTTCTACAGAGGATATCTCCATCAAAGCCACTACAAATGAACAAATGGGTTTTATAGGGCGTGAAGAAGGTGTGGTTGCTTATGCCGTTTGTTTAATCGAAAAATAAGCAATTTTTCGGCGCCGATTTTTCTATCACCGCCGAAAAATTATCCAATTGCTTCTTTAACGTTTCCTGTTCTTTTCAACGTTCCCCAGGTTCCCAATTCTCCCTTAATCGCTTTGCGTACCGAACGGAATAAGACAACGTACATCAACTGCCTCCAGAAAAACCGCTGAGGAAAAATATATAACAGATTCTTATATTTTTCTTTCTCCATTTTAAAGGCTATTCCGGCAAAGAACATATCTACTATAATGAAGATTATGTAATAAAATAAAACTTGGCCAAAACCATTATGTAAACTTAGAATGCCGAAGAATCCTGTTAATGTAAGGTTATTGATGGCACTGAGCGAAAATATTCCGCTGATGAGCGAAATGAGCATAAACAAATCTGCAAGTGGAGAAAAAAGCGGAAGTATAATCTGATAAATCAGAATATTAGGCATTCCAACCATACCAAAATATCCATATTTTTTGTTCAATAAGGTATCTTTATTCTTCCAGAAACTTTGGATTACGCCAAAACTCCAACGGAACCGTTGTTTAAGCAGCATATTTACACTTTCTGGTGCTTCAGTATAGGCAATAGCTTCGGCACAGTTTTTAACTTTATACCCTGCTCTTAAAATGCGCATGGTTAAATCGCAGTCTTCAGCTAAGGTATCGGTTGTGAAACCGCCAACTTGCAGAACAACGTCTTTTCTAAAAGCGCCAATTGCACCCGGAACTACCGTAATGGTATTCAGTAGGTCAAAAGCTCTTCTGTCCATATTTTGAGCAGTAATGTATTCAATGGATTGCCATTTGGTAATTAGATTGTGTGCATTTCCCACCTTTACCGTTCCGGCAACAGCTGCAATCTGCTCATCATAAAAATACCGCATAAGTTCTTTAATCGCATCAGATTTTAGTTGTGTATCCGCATCAATGCAAATAATATATTCTGAAGAAGCCTTGTCAATTCCGAAATTTAATGCGGAAGCTTTTCCGCCGTTTGGTTTGCCGAAAACCCTTACCTGTGGGTGTGAACCAAAGTTTTGCTGCACGAGTTGAAGTGTTCGGTCTTTAGATCCGTCGTCTACAAAAATCAGCTCAAAATCCGGATAATCAAGTTTTAACAAACTGTTAATGGTTTGCAAAGCGGTTACTTCTTCATTATAAGCAGGAATAATAATGCTTACTTTTTCGACGGGCGATGGAATCAGGTTTTGTATATTTTCTCGTGCACGTTTCTTCTGTTTAATTGCAAGAAAAGCAATGAAAATAGTTCTGAGTATGGCCAAAACAATAGCTACAGAAAAAATCACATTCAGTATGATATTGCCATAATAGAAAAAATTAATAAACAGGTAATCGCCAGATCCAATGAATCCGCTATTTGCTGTAGATTGTACAGCAGGCATTAATTCTGATCTTTTTTTGCCCATGAGGTTGCCAACTGAAACAAACTCATATCCTTGTGCTTTGAAATATTTGATGATTCTGGGTAAAGCTTCTACAGTTGCCTCCCGATTTCCGCCGGCATCATGTAATAAGAGAATATTTCCATTGTCTTTTTGTTTCACTACAGCATCGAAAATTTCATCTGCTGTTTTGCCAGGTTCCCAATCTTCCGGATCTATAGACTCACCAATATTGATGTAATTTTCTTTTCTGCTTTGTGCAACAGGAAGAATTTCGGCTACCGTTTGAGGTTCGGCGTCGGCATTAAATGGTGCTCGGAATAAAATTGTGCTGTGTCCGGTTATCGCTTCAATTAGCCTTCTCGTTGCATTAAGTTCAAATTTTACACGGTTAGGGCCGATGGTAGACATATCCGGATGGAAAAATGTGTGGTTCCCGATCTCGTACCCATCATTATATTCCTGTCTGAGCAGTTCCATATTTTTCTCGGCCATAATACCCACAACGAAAAAGCTTCCGGGAACATGTTCCTGTTTTAAAATATCCAGTACCTGAGGCGTATATACAGGATCGGGTCCGTCATCGAAAGTTAAGGCTATTTTTTTATCGGCTTCGCCAAAACGCTTAATCACATATTTTGTAGGAAGTCTGGTGAATTTTTGATCAGCAATGCTGAAATCAGATTTATTTACGGTGAAACGGACACTTCCGGGTGTTGGGGTAGACATCAGATCCAGAATTTCTCCGCCGCCAAGATAGTCGATTCCTCCCATGGTTAAAGCAGAAATGTTGCGAAGATCAATCGGTTTTTTCTTTAGTGCATCCAAGCTCAAATCATTCGAAATGAAATTCCAGACACGGCGGTCTTCAGAGCCCAAACGCCATAAGGCAATACCGGCAATGCCCCAGTCATCTGCTTTTCTAATAAGGTTGAAATTTGTGGCGGCATCTGTAAAATACACTTCGTGTTCAATACCGCTGCCATCTTTATAGGTATAATTTAAATTTGCAGATTCCGGATTAAACTGAACTTTACTTTTATAGTTTACTGCAACCGTCATTGCCTTTTCATACGTAACTGGCACACCAACACTATTTTTCGGCCAGTCATATCCGTAACAAGCCAATGCTAGGATTACTTTGTCTGCGTCAACCTTATTGCAGATGTCATCCAATTTTTCTTCTACCCACTCCTGGTGGGAAATGTCGCCGGCGTTGCTCTGATCGGTATGCTGATCATAAGCCATTAAAACAATATAATCATTATAATGCTGTAAAATCTGAGGATCATAGTCATCATTTTCAGGGGAAATATCTTGAGAAACAATCAGTTTTTCTGAATGAAAACGGTTGTAAAGGTTAGACATAAATCGGTTAAAGCCATCTGTGTTTTGGAGATTGAGTTCCTCAAAATCAATGTTTATTCCCTTATATCCATGGTGTTTCACCAGTGAAACTAAATTGCTGATCAGGTTTTGTTGCGCATTCGAATCGTTCAATAATCTGCGAACGGCTTGCCCGTCCCAATGATCTTTATTGTAATTGGAAACTACTGCAATGGCCATTTTTTTACCGTGGTGGATGACATTTAATGCTGCAGTATCGGTTTTGTCAACGATTGAATCTCCGTTAAGGAAAAAAGACTCTGTTGCAATCATATCGAGATGGCCAATGTTGCGCTTGAGATCACTAATGGAGGTATTTGCACTTCCAGCCCAGCTTACATAAAATGCCATGTTAAGCCGTTTTTTATCGCCATGTCTGGAAAGTAATCTTTGTTCACGATCTTTCTTTATCTTCTGAAGTTTGGAACGTACCATGGTAAAATCTTTATACCGCTGCGATTTCTTTAGTTTCTCCAACTGCTTCTGGGTAAGCGGATTTTCTGTGTTTATGAATGGCAAATTGGGTGACTGAACAGAAGAAAGCGTATAGGCCACGCAAACAATGGCCACTAAAAAAACGATAAAAAAGGTGCGGCTTACCCAGGTAAACGTATACCATCGTTTTTTGGTTTCCGTTTGAAAGATTTGTTTTCCGGACATGATAAGATCTGATTTGTAAACAAATTTCTTGAACTAAGGTGAAGATTGTGTGAGTTTTTACGACAGGTAACTTTAAGTTCAGTAGCTAGAAACGGAGGGTTGTAAGCGCTTGACTATTAAATCCAATATACGTGGAAACAAGACATAAAAAAAGCGGAATTTTCTCCAGAAAATTCCGCTTTACAACAAATTGTCATAACGTAATTTATTCGTCAAGGTACCCGAATCGACCCTGATTGTAATCGTCTATCGCATCTTTAATTTCTGCTTCGGTATTCATCAAAAAAGGTCCATATTGTACAATTGGCTCATGTATAGGTTCCCCACTCAATATTAATATTACACAATTGTCAATTGCTACAACATCTATGTCTTCTCCGGCATTTTCGAAATGAACAAGACTATCTGTGCTTGCAATTTGATTGCCATTAAATTTTACAGCGCCTTCAATAATCATAAATGCCGTGTTAAATTGAGCAGGAAAACTGAAATGTGCAGTTGCACCACTATTCAAACGGGCATTATAGACATGAATTGGTGTAAATGTTGATGCATTACCTTTGTGTTGCTGATATTCGCCAGCTATAATTTCAATTTTGCCGCCATCATCAGGTAAATTGACCACCGCAATATCTGCATGCTTAATTTCCTGATATTTTGGTTGAGACATTTTGTACTTAGCTGGTAAATTCACCCAAAGCTGAACCATTTGGAAGGGACCACCGCTTAAGCTGTAATTTTCCTCGTGGTATTCTTTATGCAGAATACCGCTCGCTGCAGTCATCCATTGAACATCGCCTGGAAAAATTTTACCAGCATGTCCGAAACTATCGTGGTGAGCTACAGCGCCATGATAAGCGAATGTTACGGTTTCGAAACCGCGGTGTGGATGTACGCCCACGCCGCGCGGTTCTTTACGTGCCGAAAATTCGATTTTAGAACCATAGTCCAACAGAAAAAATGGACTCATGTTTATTTTATATCCACTGGGGAAGAAATTATGTACTCTAAAGCCATCGCCAACCATGTGCGGTGCAGGTGCTTTAAGGATGTTTTTTATTTGTTTTGTGTCCATTACCGTCAAATTAAGTTAGGAACGGTGCATAAGGCAAGAGCAGTAACTCCATGCTCAATTCCTCTTTGCGCAATGTTAACTATGCTTGTTTTGCAAATTGCAATTCGCCTAAAATGCGAACATCTTCACTCAACATTACGCCACCGGTTTCTAATGTTGCGTTGTACACCAGGCCAAAATCTGTGCGGTTTATTTTTCCTGTTAAGGTAAAACCTGCTTTGGTATTTCCCCAGGGATCTGTTGCGGTGCCACCAAATTCAGCTTTTAAGGTTACAGGCTTGGTTTCGCCTTTTAAGGTTAAATCACCTTTTACTGTGTAATCATCGCCATCTTTTTCAACTGATGTAGATTTGAATTCAACTGAAGGGAATTTTTCTGCGTCGAAAAAATCGGCAGTTTTTAAGTGAGTATCACGGTCGGCATTTCCGGTATCGATTGAAGAAATATCGCCTTTAAAAGCAATTTCGAGGTTTGAGAAATCATCACCTTCTACATTCAAATCTGCAGAGAAAGATTTCAAACTACCTGTTACTGTAGTAATCATCAGGTGTTTTACTTTAAACTGTAATTCGCTGTGGGTTGGATCTAAAGTCCATTTTGTAGTTGCCATATCTTTCGTTTTTAAGATTTTCAATGTTTACAACACAAAAGTAGACGCAATGATTCAATAGAAGATTGATGTATGGTAAGTATTTGAGGAAAGGATATAAGTGAATAAATGTGTAAAATTAATTCGCTCGTCTGCGAAGGAGAATACTAGCTTTTCCTGAAGTGCTTATTGGCAAGTTCTTTACGTACACGGCTTAAAGATTCTGGAGTGATGCCCAAATAGGATGCAATCATCCATTGCGGTACACGCAAAGTAAGGTTAGGGTAGAGTTTAATAAAATCAAGGTATCTTTCTTCTGCAGTGGCGCTCAAGAGCATATTGATGCGTTTTTGCATAAATCTAATGGAATTGTTAAGTAACTTAATCTGCATCGGCTGGAGACAAGGAACTTTTCTGGCGGCATCTTCCATAAAATCATTTGGCATTAGAACCGCTTCAGTAGCTTCAATGGCATCAATGAAAAAAATAGTCGGCTCATTAATCATATTATCTCGATCGGAAATCAGCCAGTTTTCCGGGGCAAACTGCAAAATATGTTCTTTACCTTTTTCATCTATAGAATATGCACGCAGCAAGCCCTTTCCGACAAAAAAACCATGTTTTAAAATATCACCTTTGTATTGAACAATTTCATTTTTGTCAAATTTCCTGACTTTCAATCCCTGCGAGATGCTGTCAAATTGTTCGTCGGTAACGTTTATTTTTTCCTGAAGGTAGGTTTTAAATTGTTGAATCATAAAAAATGTGGCTTACTTTTTTGCAGGCTTAATATCTGAGAAATCAACACCACATTTACAGTTGCCACCACAACCATCTTTTTTTATTTGTAATGATTTATAGACCAAACGGCCAACATACGCCAATGCCACAGCAAAGAGTAAAAAAACCAGAATTGTTTGAGTATCCATAATGCAAATATAATTAGGTTTAAGTATTCGGGGGTTCAAATAATTGTAATATTAACGCGCTTTATTTACAGGTATTATTTCTCCATAAAAGCCACAGTGCCACCAACCCAATCGAAATCTGCATTATATCTAACACCAATCATCTTACCTTTACTTAGTCTGGCCAGGTTAATGCATAGTTGAGGTTCTTCGTTTTCGGGCCATAAATACATGAGTCTGATTTCGGTCTTTACACCGCCATCCGGGGCTTCGATTGCGGGTACATAATCTACTTTTCGTTGCAAAATCCAGTTTTGCGGATCGGTAACTGCAGTGATATCCTCCATACTCACGTCAACCAAGACACCGCTTCCGGCGAAAGAGAAAAGCGGTTTTAAGACATAATTTTCCAGGTCGGTTGGGATATCTTTCAGCTGATCCAGAAAATATGTTTCGGGTACAAATTCTCCATTTAGAAAAGGCATGGTAAATTTACTAATTCTGTAAAACCAGTTTGGATGAGTTATCCACTCCACATCCAGTTGTTCCCGTGGATCAAAGGAGTTCGAGAAAATTTCGGTATTATTTGCTACCTCGTCAAAAATGAGGCGATTGTATATTCTTTTAAGCTGAACAAGGTTTCCATTTTCCTCATAGAAAAGTTGACTTCCAATTTTTCTGATCTCTTCTAAAGCAAGGATTTTAATACCCAGCAATTTTTGCGTAACAAAGAAATCAATCGCTGTTTTCTGATTTTTGGCATCAACATCCATCAAGGCCACTTCGTGAACTTCATGGTTGCCAACAATAACTTTTGTAAGCAGTGCTGTGTATCGATCGAGATCGAAACCATTCATGAAATAGTCTGTGCTGTCATCAAGTGCAAAACTTGATTTATACGTACTGCCGAGGAGCCATTGGAAACCGTATAATGATGGAAAGCCCTGCATTTCGATAAGTTTAGGCTCCAAGTTGCCATTTTCATCTTTGGTGATCCCGAAATCAAAGGTTAAAAAATGCGGGTGGTTATTTTCGTTCGGCACATTCCAGTTTTTTGGAATGGATTTTTCGGTTTTGGCTTTAAAATCTGGTGCTTTTATTTGTTTAATGATTTCCGCTCCGGCTGCAACCAATTTGTCTTTTAATTCTTTTGGAATAAAAACCGGTGTTTCTGCTACCCGAAAAGGGATTTCAGGATAGTCTTTTTGCAGAGCTTCCAGAAAAAGCTGATATTTTTCTTCTGTAAATTTCTGATTATAGGCTTGGCGTTTTTCTGGAATCATTTTTAAGAATCAGTTTAAATCACTTAGTACTGTTTTTAAAAAATTTGGAAGAATTACACTTTGTGTTCGTACAATACGCGTTGGATCGTCTAAGCTGTTGAGCATATCAGAATATTTTGCCTCGCCATGTGTATCAATGATTACTTTTTTCTTTTCTTCCTGTAATAAATACATTTTCATCCCAATGGGATCTGCTTCTGGATGAAACTGCGTGCCAATTACTTCATTAGAAAAACGGATGGCCATCATGCAACGTTCGAGATCGATATGTTTACGTTCTTTTTCGATGCCAAGTAAGGTTGCACCTTGTTTTTCGAAAGCAGTAAAATCTGGTTCAATCACTTGCCAGTCTCTGCTGTCTACAGAAAAGAAAGGATTTTGTAAGCCCTGAAAAATTGGATCGGTTTCGCCATCTTCTGTAAGCGTTATCGGGAAAATGCCGAAAGCATTGGACCGTCGCGTGGTTACATTTCCAAGTTTGTATTTTCTGCAAGCCAGCTGAAAGGAGTGGCAAATTAGAAAAGCATGTTTTTTGTTCTGATTATTATTTGAGTTGAACTGCTCAATTTTATCCAGAAGGTGAAAGAAATCATTTTCCCATTTTTCGCCTTCACTTTCTATCGGATTTCCAGGACCTCCGCTCGAAATATAAACGTCGTAACTTAAATCCGGAATGGCGCCATTTTGCCTCAAATCGAAAATATCGAAGGAGAGATTAATCTGTTGTTCTGTTCCGAAACGCGATAAGATTTCCTGAATGCCGCGCATGCCTTGGTTTGGTTGGCCATTATTCATGTCGATTACGGCAATTTTCATTGTTTTACTCATTTACTTGGCGCCAATTAGGGTTTGAGTGGTGATATAATCAACTACAGATTCGAAACTGCCGGTTTGCTGGTAAATGGCCAGCTGCCGGTCTGCTCCCGTGCCATGCTCTAAAATTTTGTGCACATATTCTATATCTTTTCTACAGCCCAAATCGTCTACTACATCATCTACAAAATCCAGGAGTTCCAAAACCAGATTGCGGCAATTTACTTCCATTTCTTTACCAAAATCAATCAAGTTTCCATCAATACCGTAGCGCGCCGCACGCCATTTATTTTCATTTATCAAAGCTCTCGAATAAGAAATGAAGGTGAGGTTTTGCAAACGAAGTTTATAAAGTTTGGCACAAAGGGCCTGAAAGAGTGCTACGAAAGCCATCGTTTCATCAATCAGCATAGGGCAATCGCATACCCGAAACTCAATCGTTTCAAAGAAAGGATGTACGCGGATGTCCCACCAGATTTTTTTTGCATTATCAATACAATTTGTTTTGATCAGCAATTTAACATAACTGTCGTAATCTTCAATGCTATCAAAAACATCCGGAATACCTGTTCTTGGAAATTTATCGAAAACTTTGGTTCGGTAAGATTTATATCCCGTATTTCGCGCTTCCCAGAATGGAGAATTTGTAGATAACGCAAATACATGAGGAAGAAAATACCTCACCTGATTGGCGATGTGTATGGCAAGCTCACGCGATTGAAACCCGACATGTACATGCAAACCAAAAATCAGATTTGAGCGCGCGGCTTCCTGCAATTCATTTACAATTTCGCTATATCGTGGGTGTTCAGTTATGAGTTGTTTTTCCCAATGGGAAAAGGGGTGCGTTCCGGATGCACCAATCCGCAAACCCTGTTCTCCGGCAAGTTGTGAAACCGTATACCTGAGCTGCGAAATCTCCCGACGTGCTTCTTCCGTATTGCGACAGATTCCTGTACCTACTTCTACAACAGCCTGATGCATTTCTGCTTTTACCTGATCCTTGTGTATTTTCTGGGCAGCCTCTACAATTTTTTGATCGTGTGAGGTGAGTTCTCGGGTAACCGGATCAACTACCATATACTCTTCTTCAACGCCGAGGGTAAATTCATTCATCTTAATGCCTGCTAAATTTTACTTATGATTTTTTTGCTGGTACTTTTTTAGCTTTTACAGTTTTACCTGGTTCGGTTGTTTTTGCCGTAGCTGCTTTTTTCCCACCTTTTGAAGTGGCAGCTGATAATGATTTGCCGGAAACCGATGTTCTGATGTATTCTCCCCAGGTTAAATTATCTTGATCTGCATTTTGTGCTTTTGCTCTTTCAATGGCGTAATTTGCAGAAGTTTCTACAACCCATTCAAAATTTTCCTCGCCAACGCTTTTCAGATCTGCATCTGGCGCAGGATTGCAGAAATCTATCGCAATGGGCACTCCATCCCGTACCGCAAATTCAACCGTATTAAAATCATAACCGAGATAAGTACAAAGCTTAATTACATATTCTTCAATGGTTTCGAGCAATTTTGCGCTTGAAGGTGGCGTGTCTACAGCATAGCGCAAATGATGTGGGTTCCGCGGGTCATATTGCATTATTTTTACGTGTTTGCCGCCAATGCAATAACAACGGTAGTATTCGTCAAAAATGATTTCCTCCTGCAAAAGCATAACCAGCTGTTCTGTTCCGGCATGTTTACTGAAAAAATCTTCTTTATCATGCAATTTGTAGACATCGCGCCAGCCACCTCCATCAAAAGGCTTCATATATGCCGGAAATCCGACATAGTCAAAAATTGCGTCCCAATCCAAGGGCATCGTTAAGTTGCTGAAAGATTCTGCAGTGGTTCCTGTTGGGTGCTGTCTGGATGGTATTAATGCGGTTTTCGGTACAGGAACACCAATTTGTTCAGCAAGAACATTATTGAAGAACTTTTCATCTGCGCTCCACCAAAATGGATTATTGATTACGGCAGTTCCTGTTGCAGCTGCATTTTTCAATGCCGAGCGATAAAAGGGCACATCCTGAGAAATACGATCGATGATTACCGCATAGTTTAAGGGCTTATTCTGTAAAATCTGATCGATTTTTACAGCTTCGGCTACGATTCCATCTTCACCTTTTTCATTGATTCTGCTGATTACGGCTTCAGGAAAAGAGCGTTCCTGGCCAAATAAAATCCCTATTTTCTTCATCTGTTTTTCTTTAAACTGAAACGGCGGCGTTTTTAGATTAGCATCTTTTGCGGCCGTTCTCATGGGTTAGCACTTTATAAAATTTAACTGTAGAATTTGGTAAAAGTTTGAAACCGGAAAGCTTAAAATTTAATCCTCTGGTTTAAAGCTGCGCGACATAGTTTGGAAACATTTCTCTCCAGATTGGCCAATCGTGATCGGCATTTTCCCGAACATCCAGCCAATGGTTAATGCCTTTATGATGTAAAATTGCCGAGAGTTTTTCATTATCGGGCCGGCACATATCGCGGTCTGTTGTGCCCAATGCAATTTTGAGGTAATGAAGCTCCGGGTTGCTGTTGTTCGGTACAAAATCTACCGGATTATTAAAATATACATCATCGTTATAAAAGCCGTCCAGCTGTCCGGTAATGTCAAAAGCACCGCTCATACTAAATAAATGGCTTACAGACCAGGGATGCCGAAATGCGAAATTTGCAGCGTGGTAACCACCAAAACTACAGCCCGCGGCAATCACTTTTTGATAACCGGTTTCATGTTTTGCCAGGGGAACCAGTTCCTCAAGCAAATATTTATCATACCAGATGTGGTTTTTTACCCGTTCTGAAGGAGGAATTCCTTTATTGTACCAGCTTAACTGATCAATGCCGTCGGGACAGTAAATTTTAATTTTCCCTGCATTGATAAAGCCTTCCACAGAATCGATTAAATTGAAATCTTTAGCTTCATAATATCTGCCCATACTTGTCGGGAAAAGTACTATCGGAATGCCGGAATGACCAAATGTGAGGAGATCAAGCTCCAGATTTAAATTTGGGCTGTACCATTTTTTGTGTTCTTCTTTCATACGCTAAAAAATAGATTCAATTAAGATAGATATTTTATAGCATTTGTAGAGCAATTGTTTGATTATTTGGCTGATCGACAAATTTCGGGTTTGATATTTAGCAAGATTTGTACCTTTGCTGCAAATTAAACAGAGCGAACAAGCGGGGATGTATAGCATAACTTTAACACCGGAAATAAATATTAAAGAATATAAAATCAGTTCTTCTATTCTTAAACGAGAGGTCCAGGTAGATTTATATTATCCACAGGGTATTTTAGGCAATGAAGAAATTGAATTGCTTTTGTTGAATGACGGGCAAGATGTTGCCAAAATGGATTTTGCTAAAATTTTACAGGATGCGCATCAGTATAAACGGAATAAAAGATTATTTGTAGCTGCCATAAAAGCCGGTGCAAACCGTTTAATGGAATACGGTATTGCCGGCGTTCCGGATTTTAAAGGGCGTGGAGCAAAGGCCAATCTCTATAATGATTTTGTTGTTCAGGAGTTGCTGCCTTTTGTTAAACACTCTATTGGTTTACCAATATTAGGAAAGGTAGCCTTTGCTGGTTTTTCCCTTGGAGGACTTTCTGCTTTCGATATCGTTTGGAACAATCCGGAAATATTTGATGCTGCAGGCGTTTTTTCTGGTGCATTCTGGTGGCGGAAAAAAGATCTGGCAGATGGCTATACCGACGCAGATCGAATTTTGCACGAAAAAATTGAACATTCCAGAACCAAACCTGAAATGAAATTTTGGCTGATGACAGGTACAGAAGATGAGCAGGCCGATCGAAACAATAATATGATTATCGATTCTATAGACGATACAATTGATATAGTCAAAATATTACTTAAACAAGGTTATACTCGCCCAAACCAGGTTTTTTACTATGAGAAAGTTGGTGGCAAACATGATGTACCAACCTGGGAAAATGTAATGCCGGCATTTTTGGATTGGACATTTGAGCTTTAGCAATTCTATCCGCTGATTTCTGTATCGAAGTCATTTCTACTCATACTTCAAAAAAATTCCGGTATCAAAAATTGTCCAGTAACAGGCTTTCAAGCCAGCATATTTAAGGGCGCTATTTGCCCATGTGTTGCAGGTTTTAAACATACTGTAGCTTCCAATGCCTTCATAAAAGGCATCTGAGTTGTCGTAATTAAGTGTTGTAGAAATATTTTTTACGTGTCCTTCAGCGGTTCGCTCAAAACTTTTGGAGAGGTATTCAACAAGTTTTTGATACTGTAATTTACTAATCCGGATCTTTTTACATTGCTGATCTTCTCTTAACGCTGTATAATAAGTGGTGTGAACAGCTGATTTTCCCAAACCGAATACAGCATTTATCGCAGTGCTGAATTTTAGATCGGAAAACTCTGGTGTTTCGAGGTAAAATTTTCGGTCTCCCCAACCCATCGCCAGAAATGTCGAATTTGTATTCGCAGATTTTGTGTCTGAAAATTTAATTTCTTTCCGCCAGTCTTTTAGTTCATTTTTAACGGGTACAACAATGTCGGTGTGAACCCCATTGGTCATGATATAAATATCAATTTCAGGCAAAGATTTGATTTTTGCATTTACACTCAGCCGCGATAAAGAAAATGCTGCGGTAAAGTATACCGCAAGCAAGCCGATAAACACAATAACAATTACAGACAGTATCTTTAATGTTTTTTTTAGTATCACTACCGCTTATATTTAAATTCAGGATTCATAATCGGTTTTTCAGTTGAATTGGACACTTTCCATGAAGTTCGGTACATCCATTCAGTCATCTTTTTTAGCTTCTCATAATTGATGTGCTCCGGATCATCTTTTGGTGTATGATAATTTGGGTGGAGTAAACTTGTGAAAAATAACGCCGGAATACCTTGTTTTAAAAACGGAGCATGGTCACTTCTATATAGAAAACCTTCTTTGTGTGCTGGATTATCCCAAACCGTATCGAGTTTAAATTTCGTGCCTTCTGCATTGGCTTCGTGTGCCATTTTGCTTAATAATAAAGAAGTGTTGTTTGTGCCCTGTGTGCCTAAAACCGCTGCGCTGTCTACTGAGTTGCCGCCAATTAAATCTGCATTTAATACGGCTATAATTTCCTCCTTCTTAACTGTTGGATGAAGCGAGTAATAGGTTGATCCAAATAAATAGGGTTCTTCCGAGCCAAAAGAGATGAAGAGTTGCGATCTTTTTGCAGGTTTTTTATGATAGGCTCTGCCTATTGCCAGCATAGCCACAACAGCACTTCCATTATCATCTGCGCCATTGTAAATAGAGTCGCCTTGTTGGCTCTCGCGAACGCCCATATGATCCGTATGGCTTGTAATCAAAACATTTTCCTTTTTAAGTTTCGCATCTGTACCATCAATTTTTCCGATGACGTTTACTGAAGGATATAAAAAGCTTTCAGTAAACACAGTAGCTTTTAGATGCGGGTTGCTTTTTAACAATCCAAGGCTTTCTCCAAGCATCCAAAATGCGGGTGCGTCAACTGTTCCGGGGAATATTAAGCCTCCGGTATTTTCAAGTTTATAACTTCCTCTCTGAAAACGTACCTGAACATGTTCATTCCATCCTTTCTGAGTAAAATCATCATTGGCAACAAAAATAATTGCTTTAACTTTTTTGTCGCCAAGCAACTTCCTGTATTTAAGTAAAGCTAATCTTTGCATAAACCGCACCTGCGGGAAGGAAACGTTTAAATCCACATCGGTATAAGTTGGGATTAAGGCCACCACTTTGTTTTCGAGATTTGCTGCATCAATATTTTCTTTTGTGCCTTCGCCAATGTAGACGATATCTGCATCAATATTCGCCTGAGAAGTTTCAATGGCCAGAATATCTTTGCCAAACTGAAGTTTTTTACTACCGGCTATTATATTGCTAAGTGGCGAAACACGATCTCGTTGTACGTTAAAGAGCTGAAAGAAGGTTCCGTCAATACCAGCGGGTTTCATTCCGGCGGCACGCATTTTATCGGCTAACCAAACTGCGGCGCGCAATTCATCCGGCGAGCAAAATTCACGTCCTCTAAATCCATCACCAGCAAAAGTATATAAGTCGCTTTTTAGTTCGGTTTGTTTAATGGCGGCCAAGCCTTCTGCAGGAGCGATTTGCGCAAATACATTAGCCGCAAATAAAGTAGAGCAAAAAATTAACGCAGTAAATTTCAGGGAAAGTTTTTTCATTGTTATCGGGGATATGGTTGCTAGAAGCAAGTGTACGAAAAACAGCTGTCTTTTATAAAATGAATCGACGAAAGGCTAAGAGGTCTGGATTTTGTTTCCAGTAATTTTTATTCAAAAGCTTATTTGGTCATTTCTTGTTCAAGATGAAGCAATTACAATATTAATTTCTTATTAATTACTCGTTTAGATAGTGAAAAATTCATTTCGAAATCTTATCTTTGCGCCAAATTTACAGGCGCATTTATGCAAAAGATTAGAAATATAGCTATTATAGCACACGTTGACCACGGTAAAACTACATTGGTTGATAAGATTTTACACTCTTGTTCTGTTTTTCGTGATAACGAACAAAAGGGAGAATTGATATTAGACAACAATGATTTAGAACGTGAACGTGGTATCACAATCGTATCTAAAAATGTGTCAGTTCAATACAAAGACGTAAAAATTAACATCATTGATACTCCTGGTCACGCGGATTTTGGTGGTGAAGTTGAGCGTGTTTTGAAAATGGCCGATGGTGTACTTTTATTGTGTGATGCTTTTGAAGGTGCAATGCCTCAAACGCGTTTCGTTACACAAAAAGCTTTGGCTTTAGGTTTAAAGCCAATTGTTGTTGTTAATAAAGTAGATAAAGAAAACTGTCGCCCTGAAGAGGTTTATGAGCAAATTTTCGAATTGTTCTTTAACCTTGAAGCAACTGAAGAACAATTGGATTTCCCGGTAATTTATGGTTCATCTAAACAAGGATGGATGAGTACTGACTGGCAGAAACCAACAACTGATATTTTTGCCTTATTAGATGCTGTTGTGGCTAACATTCCACCAGCGCCAATTAACGAAGGTACTTTACAAATGCAAATCACTTCGTTAGACTATTCATCTTTTGTAGGTCGTATTGCAATTGGCCGTGTTCACCGTGGTACCATTAAAGAAAACCAACCGGTTACTTTAATTAAACGCGATGGAAAAATCGTTAAAACAAGAGTAAAAGAACTTTATACTTTCGAAGGTTTAGGAAAAATTCGGACTCAAGAAGTAAGTTCAGGTGATATTTGTGCAGTTGTAGGTATTGATGGTTTTGATATTGGCGATACAATCGCTGATTTTGAAGCACCAGAACAATTACCGGTAATCAGCATCGATGAGCCAACAATGAACATGTTGTTCACCATCAATAACTCACCATTCTTTGGTAAAGAAGGTAAATTGGTTACTTCTCAACGAATCAAAGATCGTTTGATGAAGGAAATGGAGAAAAACTTAGCCCTTAAAGTTGTTGAAACTCAAGGCGCCGATTCATGGTTGGTTTATGGCCGTGGTATTCTTCACTTATCTGTATTAATCGAAACGATGCGTCGTGAAGGTTATGAATTGCAGGTTGGTCAGCCACAGGTTATCGTAAAAGAAATCGATGGTAAAAAACACGAGCCAGTTGAAACATTAATTGTTGATGTACCTGCAGAAGTTTCTGGTAAAGTAATTGAATTGGTAACTCAACGTAAAGGTGAGTTGTTAATTATGGAACCAAAAGGCGATTTACAACACTTAGAATTTGAAATCCCTTCACGTGGTATTATCGGTTTACGTAACAACGTATTAACGGCTACTGCTGGTGAGGCAATTATGGCACACCGTTTCAAAGCTTACGAGCCTTGGAAAGGAGCAATCCCTGGACGTTTAAATGGTGTGTTAATTTCTATGGATAAAGGAACAACTACTGCATATTCAATTGATAAATTGCAGGATAGAGGTCGTTTCTTTGTAGATCCGGGAGTTGATATTTACGAAGGACAAATTTTGGGTGAGCACATCCGTGATAATGATTTGGTAATCAATATCGTTAAAGGTAAAGCTTTAACCAATATGCGCGCATCTGGTACAGATGATAACACACGTATTGCACCGGCAATTAAATTTTCGTTAGAAGAATCTATGGAATATATCCAGGCTGATGAGTATATCGAAGTTACACCGCAAAGCATGCGTTTACGTAAAATACTTTTGACAGAGCAACAACGTAAAAATAACGGTAGATAGTTCGCTAATACCATTATAATAATATCAATAGCCCCGACCACAAATCGGGGCTTTGTTGTTTATTGCCGTTACCTTACCTTTGCGGCATAATTTAACTGAATGCTGAAAAAGATTTTAACCCAGTTGGGGATTTTTTTTATTGCCATATTATCTATTCTACCCATGTGGATGCTTTATCTCATTGCAGATATTGCATACTTTCTAATTTATCATGTATTCGGATATCGAAGAAAAGTTGTTCGGGGAAATTTAATAAATGCACTTCCAGAGCGTACAAAGGCAGAAATTGATGAAATAGAGAAACGTTTTTACCGATATCTCGCTTCCCTAATCTTCGAAATTGTAAAAATGAACAGCATTTCTGAAGCGCAAATTCTCAAACGATTCGTGTTTCATAAAAAAGAACTGATCCAGGAATATTTAGATAGGGGCGAAAGTGTTTTGATCTGTTCTGCACATTATGGAAATTGGGAATGGGGAACTTTAGGCATTGGCCTTAATTTCAAAGCGAATCATTATCCAATTTATAAACCATTGAGCAATCCAACTTTCGATGATTGGTTTAAAAAAATCCGCAGTCGGTTTGGAAATAAAATGATCGCTATGCGACAGACGTTCAGAGCGTTGCAATCGAGTAAGAATGAAGTCAGTATTTTTAGTTTTGGTAACGATCAGGCACCGTTAAAAGACGATTCGAATTATTGGACCACTTTTCTGCATCAGCCGGCGGCGATACAACTCGGTATTGAAAAAATCGCTAAAAAAACAAATCGCCCAGTTTTTTACCTTAAAGTTAATGTTGTTAAGCGCGGGTATTACGAGTTGGATTGTGTTCCGCTTTGCTTAAATCCTTCAGAAACGGCAGAGTTCGAAATTACGGAAATGCATACGCGGCTTTTGGAAGAAATTATTCGCCAAAGACCTGAATATTGGCTTTGGAGCCACAGGAGATGGAAACATAAACCAAATTCATAAAATGAAAATGGTTAAAAGAATTCTGAAATGGTTTTTTCTATTATTGCTTGGCGCAGTTATTCTACTGTTTTTGTCTCGCCCGTATTTGCTTAAAGTATTGCGATACAGAACGCCAAATCCCGATACTTATCTTGCATTTCCACAAGCCATGATATCGCCGGCAGATTCTGTTTTTTTCTTTAAACGTGCACCAAAAATGCGGACTGATTTGGATACAATATTGGTGCGTAATGGCGAAAATCAACTAATTAAGTTTAAACAATATTTTGAGCAAGGCCAGCTTTCTGCATTTGTCGTTATCCGAAACGACAGCATAATTTATGAAAAATATGCAAAGGGTTTTTCAAACAGTACACTTACCAGTGTTTTTTCAGGTGCAAAAAGTATGTTGTCCATCATGATCGGGCAGGCGTTGGAAGAAGGAAAAATAAAACGTTTGGAAGATAAGGTTACAGATTATATTCCGGAGTTGAAAAGTAATCCGGCTTTTGCCGAAATCACCGTAAGAAACCTTTTGGAGATGCAATCCGGTTTGGAATTTAAAGATGCTTTAGGTGGTTTGATTAAGGCTTTTTTTGCCGATGAAACCAAATATTATTATACCAGTGATATGAAAGCAGAGCTGATGAAGGTGAAGCTTGCAAATGCGCCTGGAACGGTTTATCAGTACAAAAGCATTGATCCGATTTTATTGGGTTGGGTTCTGGAAAATGCCACGGGAAAAAGTGTTGCGCAGTATTTTCAGGAACACGTATGGAAACGAATTGGCGCGCAATATTTTGCAAGTTTCGGATTGGATCAAATTGATGGACTGGCAAATACAGCAAGTCGTTTTCAGGTTACGGCGATTGATTGGGCAAAAGTTGGTAGATTATATTTGCATCATGGGCAATTTAATCATCATCAGGTGGTTCCGCAAGATTGGGTGAGGCAGTCGGTTTCGCTCGGAAACGGAAATCCGGCACCTGTTAAAGGCTGGCAAAAGTCTGCGAACCATAATTTGTGGTGGATTCCACAAGAAGGTGAGAATGGAGATTTTGCTGCTGAAGGTATGTCCGGTCAGCGATTATATATTGATCCGAAAACCAATACCATCATCGTGCAATTTGCGCGACAGGGCGCTGGCGATTATCCATATAGAAAGGTTAGCCGTTATTTATCTGGCTTGCCCTTTATTTATCCGGATTGATCATCAGAAACAGCAAAGTATGAACGTATAATCTTTGTTCGTGATTTTTTAAAATGCTACATTGCTGTTGTGGAAACGAACGACGTCAAAATTTCGAAAAAAAAGCCAATATTCCCGGTTACACCTGCATTGCAGAAATATTTGAGATTGTACCAGCGCGATGCTAAGCTCGCTATTGGATATGATGATTTGATGCAATTTAACGAGGCTTTCCCAATCATGGATAAGAGTGGTAAAGACTCTTTATGGGAAGGGCCAATTTATGCACAAGATCAGATCGATAATATTCATAATGGATTAAAAGAGATATATGCAAATTTAAAAGCTTCCGGAAATCTAAGGATTGTTGAACATAAATATATCGACCGGATAGAATATTGCACTTTCGGAAATACACATCCGTTTCGGATTAGAATTGTAAACCGACTAAATGATGTTTACGATTATTTCTACGTTAAAAAAGCAGATGCTTCTCGTATTTATGGTTTAGAGATGGAAGAAATTCTCTCACCAAACCAGGTCAATTATCTTGTAGATGGAAATACGCTTATTGAAGAACACATCGCCGGTATTCCCGGAGATGTTTTTACCAACGGACAATTGTACAACCCGGAATTTAACCCAACGCGTATTGCCAAAGAATTTGTGAAGTTTAACGAGCGTTGCCTGATTATGCTTCTGGGTGATATGCGTGCGTATAATTTCGTTGTACAAATTACTCCGGATTTTGATGACATACAATTTCGCATCCGTGCGATTGATTTTGATCAGCAGTTTTATGAAGGCAACTTAAAAGTTTATTTGCCGCAATTTTTTAAAGAGAATCTCCCTTATGTGAAAATCAGCATGGATCAGCTTACGGAAAAAACGGTGTTGCAATATCAGCAAGAAGAACGCTCATCTATCGTGCATCGCGTACGTAGCGAAAGGCATCGCTTAACAGACCTTCGTGATGTATCTAAAAAAGAAGCCTTAACAACACCAGAAAATATTGCAAAACTTAAAGAAGGTATGGCAGAATATTTTAAAGAACCTGGTTATCTGAAATGCACTAATATGACAGATATTATAGAGTTGAATATCAAAAATATTATCCGCCAGGTAAAATTATAAAAAAGTACAAGCCTAACTATATTAAGAATTAAAAACGGCCAGATTAACCGGCCGTTTTTTGAGTGAATCTAGAAAGAGCGCGTAATGCTCTAGGCGTGTTGGCCTTCATGTACGCCTTCTGCAAATTCCTCCACAATTTTATCATTAAAAGCAGGTAAATCTTTAGGTGTTCTGCTGGTTACCAAACCTTGGTCTACCACTACTTCTTCATCGCTCCATTCTGCACCGGCATTGATTAAATCTTGCGCAATATTTTTTACGGAAGTTACTTTTCTTCCTTTAACTACATCTGCATTAATTAAGGTTTGCGGACCATGACAGATGGCTGCAACTGGCTTTCCCGCAGTAAAAAATGCTTTTACAAAAACAATTGCTTTTTCATCAACTCTTAGCTGATCGGGATTTAAAACGCCTCCAGGTAAAACCAATCCCTGGTAATCGTCGGCATTAGCTTCATCTAAAGTTTTATCAACTTGAACATCTATTGACCAATGGTCGTGATTCCAGGCTTTTATTGTTCCGCTTTTTGAAGAGATTACATGTACAGTTGCACCTTCTTCTTTTAATCTTTTTACAGGTTCTGTTAATTCAACTTCTTCAAATCCGCTCTCTGAAAGTATAGCAATATTGCGGTTACTTAATTGTCCCATAATTCTTTATTTTAATCTGTATAAAATAAAGACAGTGTAGAAATAAGATTGTTTTTATAAAATTAAATTCTTTAGCTGAAGCGCGCGTTTTGATTAATCATTCGTTTTCCGGTGTTTTACAAAATAGAAAGCAAGATTGCAGGCAATTCTGATGTGGTTAAAGATATTGGGAATCAGGCCATAATATTTACTGAAAATGCGGAATCGCTCTTTTAAGCTTTCTGCGTGTTTCTTTTTACTCATCCCGCCTACAAGATACTTCGCCACGTAGCGATGCACATTTACGATGTTTGACGCTTTTTTAGCAGCCTTAATAATCCAATCGATATCTGCACTGTATTTATATTGCAGATCATAAGGTTCTGCTAAATTTCTGCGGATATAAATTGCCTGATGGCTGATGCTCATACCAAGTTTAAAACTTGTCCAGTCGAATTGCTCTGGAGCTTCATGACGTCTTTGCCCCAGGCTCTGCCAGTTATCATCATACATTTCGGTTTCGCCATAATAAATATCTGCCCAGGGCGCAGAAGCAAAAATATCTTCAACAGTTTGTGTATCGTAAATTTCATCACCAGAGTTCATAAAGAGAATATAATCGCCTTTGGCTAATGAAAGTCCTTTATTCATGGCGTCATAAATGCCTTTGTCAGGCTCAGAAACAATTTTCGAAATTTGGTCTTTATAGGTATTAACGACTTCTAAAGTTCCATCTGTTGATGCACCATCAATAACAATATATTCTATTTTTTTATAGCTCTGGTTAAGTACAGATTTTATGGTGCGTTCAATATCGCGAACGTTGTTGTAAACGATAGTGATTACGGTTAGTTTTGGCATTGTTAGTCCATTAATTTTTTAAGGGTTTCTGCATCTGGTAAAAGGCCTTTGAAGGCTTTTGGCAAACTTCCGGAGTTGCTGAACGATTTGTTTTTTAGATGGTGCTTCAGCGTAGTTAAACTCCAGAATTCTGTAGCAGCTTTCCGTATGTAGTAGCGTTTTTCTTCTAAAGAGTTTGTATCCTGAATAATCTCCAGATGATGTGAGAAACTCAGTTTAGAAAAATAAATTTCTATTTGGTCCAACAGTGTTGGACCAATTAAGAAAGATCCTTCCCACGATTCAAAAAAGAAACGCATTCTTTTTATTCCGGAGGCAGAAAAACCTCTTAAGCCAGGTAATTCGGCTTGTAAATCGGTGGAGAGTGTATCAATAACTTTTGCGCCCCATTTTTCTTTGTTAATTTTTCCGGAAATGAATTTGCCCACAGCAAAATAGAGCAATAAAAGTTCCTTATTTGCGGAAGAAGCTGCTTTATATCGGCTTGGTAAAATTGCAGATTTTAATAAACGTATACTTTCAGAATAATTATTGATTTCGCCCATCTCAATGTTATTTCTCTATAAATCTAAATAAACAAAAGCTCTTATTCTGTTGTAAGAAAAAAAATCGGCTATTTTGGTTGAAGATCAATCAAAGTTTCATACAAAAGAGTGTGTTCTGCTGCAATCACTTCTTCAGAAAAATCAGAAAGGATACTAAAACGCGCGGCTTTTTGAATTTCTTCCTTGTTTGGACGATGATAAAGCCATTCTATGCCATTGGCCAGATCATTCGAATTTTCATATTCTGCCAGGTAGCCATTTTGCATATGTTTTACCATATCAGGTATTCCGCCAGTTGTGAACGCAACAACGGGCGTTGCGCAAGCTAAACTTTCCATCACCGTATTCGGTAAATTATCCTCAAGTGAAGGCGTAATGAAAGCATCTGCTGCAGAATAACATTTTGCCAGATGGTCATCTTTATTTATTGTGCCCAGAAAAGTGGTTTTGAATGGGAACTCTGGCATTTCAGCATTGTCTTTATTGCCAAAAATAACCAATTCTATATTTTCTTTATTTATTCCCGGCCGGCGCGAAAGTATCTCCAGCGCCTCAATAAGATAAGGTGTGCCTTTGTGTTTATCATTTTTAGAAGGCATAAAACCACTCATCAGCACAAATTTATCCGGATTAATTTTCAGAATTTTTTTTGCTTCAGATTTTACGTAAGGCTTAAAAATTTGTGTTTCAATAGTGTTTGGAATTACAGAGGTTTTACGTGTACCCAATAAACTGCTGAATTTAATTGATTTTGCCATCCAACGACTTGGTGCCACAATGTGAAAATTTAGCTCGGTATAGGCTTTTTGCTTTCTTGACCAGGTTTTATGTGAAATATCATCCTTTCCGCTGATTTTCAAAATTGGACAGTTGCCGCATTGCTGATGAAAATTTTCGCAGCCATAGCGTACATGGCAACCGCCGGTAAAGGCATTTGAATCGTGGAAAGTCCAGACAATGGGTTTTTCCAGTTCATCCAGTTGAGCCAGAAATTTAGGATTTAAAAAACCATGATTAATCCAGTGTAAATGAATTATATCTGCATTTTTTACATCGGGATGCTGAATCACCGATCTGCCAAACCATTGAAGACTAAATGGCGTTTTTACAGATTTGCTTAGCCATTTAGAAAAATAACGTTCAGAAAATATATTGTAAACAGCCTTTGCTTTTTGTAAAGGACTTTTGCTAAAAGTATCAATGTGAGGGTTTTGACCAAATTTGTAATACACCAGAACTTTTGAATCAATTCCTGAAGCTTTAAGAGCATCGCTCAAACGCAAACATGCGCGGCCTGCGCCGCCGTTTCCATCATAGGTATTTAAGTGTACTACTTTCAAATCTTTCAAAAATACATTTTATTGTTAACGATTATAAAAACTGTTGTGTAATTTCCGCTTTTAAAGCCAAACTACATGATTAAAACTTTTTTTAAAGCACTTTTTGCGGTTGCATGTGTGCTGCCTGTACACGGTTATGCGCAAAATCAAAGTTATTTTGCAGCCTATCCAGCATTAACGCCAGATGCGCAGACAATAGTATTCAGTTATGATGGTGATATCTGGAAAGTACCTGTAAAAGGTGGAGTAGCCTCCAGAATCACGGCCATGCAGGGCGAAGAAATTAATCCGAAAGTTTCACCAGATGGTAAATGGTTGGCATTTTCATCTAACCAATTCGGAAATTATGATGTATATATTATGCCGATGGCTGGAGGAGATATTAAACAACTTACTTTTAACGATGCTTCTGATGAAGTAGACAACTGGAGCTGGGATTCTAAAAATATTTATTTCACTTCTGGTAGATACAACTCTTTTTCGAGTTACAAAGTTCCCACAATTGGGGGAACAGCAACCCGTTTGTTCAGCAATTATTTCAATACTACGCACCATATTGCCGAGGCACCGAATGGCGAACTTTTTTTTAGCGACACCTGGGAAAGTTATCGCTTTGCAAATCGTAAGCATTACAAAGGCGCATACAATCCTGATATTCAATCTTACAACCCAAAAACTAAAAATTATAAGAGATATACAGATTATATCGGCAAAGATTTCTGGACAAGTGTAGATGAGAAAGGAAATGTTTTCTTTGTTTCTGACGAAGGAAATGATGAATATAATTTATACACTTTCCTTAATGGCAAGAAAACCGGCTTAACTAAGTTCGATTCGTCTATTAAAAGACCTTTTGTTTCTGCAAACGGTACAACCGTAGTTTTCGAAATGGATTACCAGATCTATACTTATGATGTGGCAACTAAAAAAGCAGAAAAAGTTAATATTGGCACTTCGCGTAATCAAATCCTTAGCAAAGATCAGGAATATGATGTGCGTGCGAATATCTCTGCATTTGACGCTGCGCTCGATGGAAAAAAATTAGCGTTTATCTCTAGGGGAGAACTTTTTGTGAGTGATGCCGATGGTAAATTCATTCGCAAAATTACCAATAACGGAGAACGTGCAATGGAATGCAAGTGGATGGCGGACAACAAAACGATTTTGTTTAGTCAGACTTCCAATGGGTACCAAAACTGGTTTACCGTAATTGGCGATGGAAAAAGTATACCAAAACAAATTACAAAAGATAAAGCCAATAACCGGGATATTTCATTCAATAAAGGTAAAACGATGGCTGTTTATCTAAGTGGTAGAAATGAGTTGAGATTAATGGATTTAAAAACAATGACCAGTAAAACCATCGTTAACGATGAGTTTTGGGCTTTTCAAAATGCTGCACCAAGTTTTTCCCCGAATGACGAATACGTTCTCTTCACAGCATACCGCAACTTTGAACAAGACATTTTAGTGCATAATATTAAAAGCGCGAAAACCATTAACCTCACAAATACAGGCGTAACAGAAACAGCACCAGCATGGTCTCCAGATGGAAAATATATATTTTTTACCAGCCAGCGTACAAAGCCGTCTTATCCAACCGGAGCAAATGAATCTCACATTTACCGAATGGCTTTAAACAATTATAATGATCCTTTTCGTTCGGATAAATTTGATGATTTGTTTAAAGAAAATACACCCGAACCTAAAGATGTTAAGCCGGGGCCAGATGTAAAAAAAGACGATAAAAAGAGCAATAAAAAAGATTCGACAAAGAAAAAAGAGGAAGTGAAGCCTACTCCAAAACCTGCAAGTATTATCACAATAAATACTCAGGATATTCTAGACAGGGTTGAATTGATAAGTCCGAATTTCGGTGGGCAATATGGAACTGATGTATTTGCCAAGGGCGATAAAACTTATGTGTTTTATACATCAAATCATGAAGGCGGTGCACGCGCAATGTACCGTACAGTAATCGAACCTTTTGAAGCAAATAAAACCGAAAAGGTAACTGATGGAGGAGATTATACACTTGTCCAGTCTGGTGATAAATATTTTACACTCACCCGAGGTGTAATTGGTAAGTACAACCTGGATGCGAATAAACTGGACAAGTTAGACCATTCATACAAATTTACCAGAAACCTGAATGCCGAGTTTAATCAAATGTTCTATGAAACATGGGTAGGCTTAGATGAGAATTTCTACGATGAAAACTTCCACGGTGTGGATTGGGAAAAGATGAAATCCCGCTATGCGGCTTACCTTCCATATGTAAACAACAGAAGTGATTTAAGGATTTTGCTAAACGATATGTTGGGTGAATTAAACTCTTCCCATATGGGTTTTAACAGTTCTGGAGCAGAGGAGCGTAAAAACCTGAATTATATTACCAATGAAACCGGAATCATTTTCGATAATGAGCATCCATTAAAGATTTCAAGAGTTGCGGCTAAAAGTAATGCATTTTCAAATACAGATATTAAACCTGGCGACATCCTAAAAGCAGTTAATGGCATAACGGTTGATGAGAAAATTGATCGTGATTATTACTTCAGTAAACCATCCCTGGATAAAGAAATGACCTTAACCTTAGAACGTAATGGTAAAGAGATTTACGCCAATGTACATCCTGAAAGCTCAAGCGCACTACGCAATAATTTGTATGACGAATGGATTGCGAACAACCGCAAAAATGTAGATAAATGGGGAAACAACCGCATTGCCTATTCTTATATGAAAAATATGAGCGGTGGCGAGCTGGAACGTTTCTTACTTGATATGGTAGAACAGGAAGAAAATAAAGATGCAATTATTCTTGATCTGCGTTACAATACAGGAGGCAATGTACACGACGATGTATTGAAATTTCTTTCACAAAGACCTTATCTGCAATGGAAATACCGTGGAGGAAAAATGGCACCGCAAAGTAATTTCGGACCTGCAGTGAAACCAATTGTTTTATTAACAAATGAACAATCATTGAGTGATGCGGAGATGACTGCCGCTGGTTTCAAACAACTTAAACTCGGGAAAATTATTGGAACAGAAACCTATCGCTGGATTATTTTTACTTCTGCAAAAGGCCTTGTAGATGGTTCTTCATACCGCCTGCCATCATGGGGTTGTTATACAATGGACGGCAAAAACATAGAAAAAGAAGGTGTAAAGCCAGATATTTATGTTAAAAACACTTTTGAAGATCGTTTGGCAGAGCGAGATCCGCAACTGGAAAAAGCAGTAGAAGAAATTTTAAAAGATTTGAAGTAGGTTAACCGGTTATTTGAACAGACATATTCCGTTATTGCGAGGCACGAAGCAATCTTACAACTATGAGTAGGCTAAATAATTTAGGTGGATAAAAGCCAGCTAAAGCATTAAGATTGCTTTGTGCCTCGCAATGACGTTTAAGTTTTAGCAGTTAACCAAATTTTTCCGTTTCTTTGGAATTGGATTCAAATAAAAAAATGGCAAATTTATTAACAGACAGAGCGTTTTGGGTAAGTTATTGGGAAAGTAAAAAAGGACTTGCAGTTCAACTTCCGGCCAATTATTTGTTTCATCGTCAATTGGGCGAAATTATTCAGAAAGAACAGGTGAAAAATGCAATAGAACTGGGCGGATTTCCTGGATACTATGCTGTTTTTTTAAAAAGATATTTTAAAATCTATGTAACCTTGCTTGATTATTTTGTTCATCCGCCAGTTGTACATGAGCTGTTGCAGAAAAACGAAATGCAGGAAAAAGACATCCATATCATCGAAACCGATTTGTTTAACTACACTCCGGAGAAAGAATATGATTTGGTATTAAGTTGTGGTTTAATAGAGCACTTTAACGATACCGAAGACATTATTAACAGGCACATTGCTTTCGTAAAACCTGGTGGAACATTATTCATTACTTTGCCGAATTTTAAAGCTATAAACGGATGGTTCCAAAAGAAGTTCGACAAGGAAAACTACGATAAGCATAATATCAATAGCATGGATCCGGTTTTACTTAAAAATATTTGCCTAAAAGCCGGACTTAAAGATGTGCAGTCTGGTTACTTCGGGCGATTTAGCATCTGGCTCGAAAATGAAAATCAGAAATCTACAGCCGTTCGTTTATTTAAAAAAGTAACCTGGCTTGCCGGAAAAATTTTCACTAAAATTATTCCTTTCGAAAGCAAAAACCTTTCACCATATATTGTTCTAATAGCTAAAAAAAACTAGACTCTTTACTGTATTAGACGCCTTATTTCGAGAATTTATATATTCCAAACTCACTCAACGTAAGACATACCGGCGATTTTGTTATGCTGAGCTTCACTTTGTTGCTGGTTACCGGAGCATCTAATTTTACCAGTCGTTTTGCGCCGATGCTGGTACCTTCATAGATACTTTCCCAACGGTTATTTTTCCATATTTCGATGGTAAAACCTTCAATTCGCTGCCCCAATGGGATATATTCGCGAAGGCTCACAATATCAAAGGTTGTTTCTGTACCCAACTCCAATTCCAATGTTGCGGAGTGAATCTGATCATTGCTTGCCCAATAACTTTCTTTTTTATTGTCCAGAATATTCGCTGCACTAAATTTTTTACCACGTGTATCACTTGCAAGTACAGTTGCGTTTTTAGCCAGGTTTTTAGAAAAAGTATGCTTCAGAATATCGCCAAAGCCTTTAAGTGCAGCAACATCATCATCGTGTAATTGTCCGCGGGTATCTGGTGCTAAACCAAGGTCTAGTCCGGCGCCGCGGCCAACACTTTTCAGGTACAAATCAAACAACGTATCTGCAGACTTCGGTTGTTCATTTTCATGATAAAACCAACCTTTTCTTAAAGGAACGTCGCATTCGGCAGGCATCCAGAACTTTCCATTTCTTATACCCATCGGGCTTTGTGGATAATTTGCCTGTCCGGGAACAGCAACATTTTTACCATCAGGTGCCATAGGCGTGAAGGTTGCCCAGCTTGTTTCAGCAGCATGGCCGTCTTCATTTCCAACCCAACGTATATCTAAACCAATATCGCTGAAAATGTTGGCCATAGGCTGCATTTTTCTGGTAATTGCCCAGGTATTTTCCCAATCGTAATATGTGGTATTGTCTATAGAACGTTTTTCTTTTGCACCACCATAATATCCATCGCCGCCATTTGCACCATCGTGCCAGCTCATAAACAATTGGCCAAAATTGCTGTACAATTCTTTTAGTTGTGCCTGGTAAATGGAAAGATACTGATCAGTTCCATACAAGGCATTATTTCTATCCCAGGGCGAGCAATAAACGCCAAACTGCAAACCGTTTTTACGAACGGCTTGTTCTACTTCTTTTACCAAATTTCCTTTACCGTTTCTGAAAGGGCTTTTGCTAATGTTGTATTCTGTAGTTTTTGTTGGCCATAATGCAAAACCATCGTGGTGCTTGGCTACCAGTATAATTCCTTTTAATCCACCGTCTTTCGCGGCTTTAATAATTTGATTTGCATTAAAATTGCTTGGATTAAAACTTTTCGGATCGGCATCACCAAAACCCCATTCTTTGTTTTCAAAAGTTGTTGGCGTAAAATGGATTAAACCATATACTTCTAAATCATGCCAGGCCAATTGTCTTTTTGATGGCAAAGCGCCATAGGGTTCTGGTGCGAGTTGTGCTTGTGCAAATGTGCTGAGAAAAATAAGAAGTAATGGGATAAATTTCATGTTGGTTTAGGGGTTGGAATTTCGAAACTACAAACTAAGCCTAGTAAAAACGTAAGTCATATTGGCTATTTGTTAAGTTTTTCGGTAACAAATCGCTTGATTCTTGCCCATAACGAACCTTTTCTATTGGCTAAAAATGATTTAATTTGTGCGTAAACAATCATGTTCTCCTCAATTTGTGTCGGGAAATCAGCAATTGGATTTGGGTTAATTTGTACATTGTAAATGTCATTTATACCCGAATGTACCCCGGAGCCATCGTGCCCGATATTGTTTACCAGGGATTGTGACGGATTTAAGGTTAAGCCACCTTTTAAGAAAATAGATGCATACCACCTAATGGCCCAACTGTTGTTCTTGCCGGTTTTAAATTCCTGCATCTGTTTCCAGAAATTCATGGTGTTGTCAATGGCAAAAGCCGATTTTTTCTGTGCATCAAACTGCTGCATCAACACATCAATATTGGGTTCAAAATGTTGCCAGGCACGTGCCCAGGTTGCCCAACCCCAACTTGTAGCAGCTCTAAAAAAGAATGTTTCGGGTAAATCTGCTCCTTTCAGCGGATACATGTACGCGCCGATGTGCATCACCTTTTCTTCTTTTGCATATCGGTCTAAACCGTCGTTGAAATATAAAAGTGTGTTTGGAGAACTAATCAGATCGTCTTCAAATACGATTGCTTTTCCATATTTCGAGATAAGCATGCTAACTCCGGCGATTACAGAATTGGCAAGGCCGATGTTTTCATCCCGGAAAATAAGTTCCACAGATTTAAAGCCGTCAATATTCTGAACAATTTCACGTACGGCTTCTACCTTTTCATGATCTTGGGGAGCTTTCGGTCCGTCAGAAAAAATATAAAGCCGACTATCAACTGCCAGATTATTTTGTTTCAGAAATTTTAATGTCCGGGCAGTATGCTCAGGTCTGTTGTAAACGAAAAGCGCTATTGGCGCGAGATTTTGCATATTAAAAGATCTGCAGTTTAGATTCGGATTTTTCGGTAAGAACCGAGTATGCATTGGCAAACTGCTCTTGTTTTTTCCGCCCGAAAAAATTGCCGAGGATGATTTTGATCCGGTATTCTATCTCAATTTTTAAAACATTCATTAAAGATTTTGGCTTTTTTTCATTAACGAAAGCGTTGAACCTGGATACCTCAGGTTTGATAAGCGTAATTTTATCTTTAACGATTTTTAAACCCTCACTTTGCAACAAAAACCTTAACGAAGTTGGGGTGTACATATTAATGTGGCCGTAATTCAGAAAATGCTTCATGCGTTTGTCTACACCGAAACGATAATCGCGTGGAATTTCAACCATAATATGTTTAGCTACTCTTTTGATTTCACGAAGTAAAATTCTTTCGTGTTCTACATGTTCCAGAACGTGACTCAAGATTACGAGATCGAATGCATTGTCTGGATATGGAATTTGATAGCCATCAAATGTTTTCGCTTCTTGTAGTGAATCCAGGTTTCTGGATTTGATGATGTCGACTCCGCTCCGCGCAATTTCAAGTGCAAAAAGCTGATCGGCAAATTTCCATTCGTTGAGAAAATGCAGAATGCTACCATCGCCAGCACCTACTTCCAAAACCTTATTGGGCCGTATATGTCCGGAACATACATCAATAATGTTGCGGGCTTTGTATTTCGCACCCAACATACGCCATTCTACGTCGTTGTTTGCGTAGAAATTATCATAGGCAGATTTTACATCGGAACTTAGTTGCTCTATCATCGATCACAAATATAACTTTTGGGAATTATATAATGAAAGTGATTCTTACAGGCCGAAAACCTTTAATAAGTTGTATTTATTAGATGCCAAGGCAATTGTTGGGCTTGTAGAATACAGATGTTGCTTTCTCATAAAACAAACCTGGTGAAATACCACTAAAACTCAGTTCTTTAAAATTTTTCAATTTTAGAAAAGCTCTGGCTTCGTCGTAAACCTTACGTTCACTATCATCCAATATCAAAACACCGTTTTCAGACAATGCATCTATACTGAATTTACAGCAATTTACGCGATCGCGACCATCAACAATTATAATATCGAACTTCCTTCCCAGAAGTAGTGCTTTCTGAGCATATTCCCCGCCGGTTTCAAGCTTACAAAAAATCATCTCGGCATTCGCAGGACTGGTATTCTTGATTTTTTCATACCATTGCTCATCGTGTTCTACTGAGGTCACAGATTTTGCTCTTTGTGCGTAAAATATTGTAGAACTTCCGGAGCCATATTCGAAAATATCTAAATCCTTGTTAATACGATCTTTGATAAAATCGATAAAAGAATATGTTACCCACGGTAAAGCATTGCCTTGGCCATCAACGGCTTTTTTTTGATCGAAGGCCGTAAACCAGCCAATGCTATTTAAGTAGCCTTTGTGCCCGTATGATAATAATGCTTTAAGCCGCGATGGCTTTTGAAGTAGATTAGTTAATGCTTGAAGATTAGTCAACGTTTAAATAATTTTTGATACAAAGTGATCAAAAATAGCGATTTTAACATCATAAAACCTTGCTGACGCGTTTTTTGGAGAAATAAAAGGTAAAAAGACGAAATTATCTGCGCAATCAATGTTGCCACAGATGCCCCAATTCCGCCGTAAAGAGGTATTAGCCAGAAATTCAATCCGATATTTACAATTGCACCGAGGGCAGTACGTACAAAGGAAATTTTTGTATAACCTTCTGCCAGAAGGTATTGGCTACTTGCTACACCGAGAAAGGTAAAAACGCCAGACCAGATGTGGATAGATAACATGTGTTCTGCGCCTTCAAACTGGTTTCCATACAAAGTTTTAATAATTAAACCAGAGGTGAAGGTAACCACTATGGAAACGGGCAAACTGATGGCTATTAATAAATCATACAGGTTTTGAAGCCTTTTGGTATATCTTTCTATATCGGTTTTTCTTGCATTTACAATTGCAGGGAAAACCGAGGTTACAATGGCCACAGGAATAAAATACCAGGCTTCGCTAATTTTTGCCGCTGCGCTATACACACCAACAGCCGCGCTTCCAACACTTTTAAGCATAACCTGGTCAATCTTCATATAGATAGATACCATTACCGCTGACAAAATTAACGGGAAAGATTGCTTTAATAAAGACTTTGCCCGTTTATGATTGTACTTCCAGTTTAAAATACTAAGACCTTTGTTTCTGTACATCAACAGCAAGCCAAATGCAAGAGCGAAACCATCAAAAACCAGAGCCCAGGCAAACCAGATTACATTTGCATTTACATAAACCAGAAAAATTTTGACGGCTGCTGACAGAATTACACATATGTTCTGAACGTGAACAACATACTTTGATTGAACCTGCGATTGGAAATAAGAATCGATTATGTTAAATGATTTAAAAAAAGAAGCAAAGGAAAGTAAAGCAACAATAAGTGTTAGTGGTTTTGTATCTGCACCTGAAAACTGGTGGAAAAGCAAGTATACACCAATAGAAAAAGGAATAACAATAAAGTTAACAGCAATGCGCAACCATAGAGATGTTCCTAGAATCTCATCCTTACTTTTTGGTTCGTTAATAATTTCACGAATAATAAATGAATCAAGTCCGAGAGTACCAACTGCGGCAGTAATGGCTGTTAAAGCATCAGCAAAACTCAAATCTCCGAAAGAAACTGGACCCAGAAACCGCGCAACGATAAAACCGACCACCATGCTCAGAATTTTTCCGAACATCAGCCAACCGGTATTCTTCAAATATTTTTCAAATGCCGCCTCGTCAAAACCTTTTATTGTAGGAAATTTCATCGGCACAAAGATGTAAAAAAAAGTGCGTTTATTAACTCAACGGCGCACCAACAGCAATATCACATCTATGGCCAGTTTCACCATGTTTGGGGTTTAATTTAACTTCTGCATTTTCAGTGTTACTTTTTAACTCTGGAGTTGTGCTTGCAGCAGGTTTAGAAGCAACTTGTACAGGTTTAGAATCTAGCGGTGCACCAACTGCAATATCACAACGGTGATTGGGTTGGCCATGCGCGGGATTTATATTTTTGCCTGTTTGAACATAGGCAACCTGTGTTTTTGTGGCAGGCAATTGTTTAACAGCTGTTTGTACAGGTTTGGAATCTAACGGTGCACCTACGGCAATATCGCATCGGTGATTGGGCTGGCCATGCTCCGGATTTAACTTTTTCGCATCTGTATTTGAGGCAATAACTGTTGGCAACTGCGTTTGTGCAACAGCAGGGTTAGGTTGTGGTTTTGCAGCTGATCTATTTAAAGGTGCGCCAACCGCAATAGCACAGTTGTGCCCCGCTTGTCCGTGTGGCGGATTAAAAATTAATACTGTATTAGCATTTGCTTCTGGCGTTTTAACAGAATTGTTTCGGATGTTCTGTGCGGCCAATGGATCAAAACTGGCCGTTTGTAGATTGTCTTTTTTAGGTGTCTGGCATGCCGATAAACCACCAAGCAAGCAAACATAGAGAAGTTTTTTCATGACCGTTAATTTGGATGTACACAAATATGCCGAAAAAAATTAGCCTTTGAAACTCCTTTCAATTCGCTCGAGCTGTTTTAAGTGATGTTTTAGATGTACTTCAATAAAACGAAACCATTGTTTTGCGTTGAGATAGCCAAGTCTGGGATGTTTTGTTTTCACCTGTTGATTTCCCTCAGGCAATGTTATCCAGGTTTTCTTCAGCGCTTCTTCAAATTCCAGAATAAAATCCAATGCCTCAGTTTTACTGATTTTCTTTACACGATCTGCCAATCTTGTTGGTACTTTATATTTTTTTCCCGGAGGCAACGCGCCAAAAAAAAGAATTAGTTTAACCGCAAAATGCGTCGGTTTTATTTCTCCTTTTCCCTTCAGAGCATTATCCATCGCGATTAAAGAAAGCAAGCTCGAATCGAAAATGTGCGAGTACACTTCGCTGTAACTCCATCCACCAATTGGTGGCGTTTGGTCGAAAACCTCGTCTGGATATCCCGATAGTTTGGCGCTGTAAAAAGCAATTATCTTATCTAAAGATTTTTTGATTTTCGAAGATGTCATTCAATAAAGATAAACGAATTGACTAGAAAAACTGCAACAATTCATTTAAGTGCGTAATCTCCTGTTTTACGTTTTCGGGTTTTTCCTTTTTCATCGGGTTGAAGAAAATTGCATCCATTCCGAAACTCATTGCACCATAAATATCGGCTTCTAAACTATCGCCAATCATAATACTTTCTGCTTTGCTGGTTTTTGCTTTATCTATAGCGTATTCAAATATTTTCGGACTTGGTTTATTTACGCCTACATCTTCAGAAATAATCACATTATGGAAATATGGATTTAAACCAGATAAATTCATTTTGGTTAAAGTGGTTTCTTTAAAACCATTGGAGATAATGTGAAGGGTATATTTTTGTTGCAAGTAGCCCAGAACTGCTTCTGCACCTTCAAATAAATTGGTTTTGGTGGGCGAAATGTTCACGTAATCATCTTCAAATTTCTGCGGAACGGCATCGGGATGTATGCCCAGCTGTATAAACGTTTTGCTAAAACGTTCTGCACGCAGAAACTCTTTGGTTATTTTGCCCAAATGATAATCCGCCCAAAGTAAATGGTTATTTTCTGTGTATATCGTAATAAAATCTTCGCATGAATCTAAACCCAGTTGCCGGAGTTTATATGTTTCATAAAGTTCCTTCAAGGTTTCTTCCGCATTGCGGTCAAAATCCCAGATGGTATGATCCAGATCAAAGAAAATGTGTTTTTTATGGTGATGCATATTGATGTTAAAGTTTGTGGATTCCTTAAAGCAGGAAATTAAATTTTTTGGCCATAGGCTAAGTCTCCCGCATCGCCCAAACCCGGAACAATGTAAGATTTACTTGTCATCTCTTCATCAATTGCTCCAAGCCAGAGTTTCGCCCCAGGTAAATTTGCTTTCACGTATTCAACACCTTCTGTACTTGCAATTGCGGCAACAATATGCAGTTCTGCAATGTCATACCTGCTTAATAATTCTTTACAACACATCACCATGCTTTGGCCGGTTGCCAACATTGGGTCTGCCATAATCAATACTTTTCCATCCAGGTTTGGTGTGGAAATATAATCCATCTGAATTGTGAATTCACCATTCGCAGATACTTTTCTGTATGCCGAAATAAAGCAGCAATCGGCCTGGTCAAATATATTCAGCAATCCTTGTTGCAACGGAAGACCAGCTCTTAAAATCGTTGCAAGAACAGGTTGTTTAGTTAGAACCTGACTTCGGGAAATACCGAGCGGTGTAGTAATTTCTTTTTCGGTGAACTGAAGGGTTTTACTCAGCTCATAAGCGAAAAACTCCCCCAGGCGTTCCAGGTTTTTTCTAAAACGCATAGAATCTTTCTGTATATCTACATCGCGAAGTTCGGCTACAAAAGTATTGGCTATAGAAGTTATTTTGCTGAGATTAAAAATCATATACATTAGGTTCCGGGGTTTACAGGAATGCCGCAAAATTACTAAAAGTATTCTGATAGAACAGAGATGTCTACGTCAAATTAAGTTGTTACAGAATGAAAAAGCTGAGTCAGTTTTTTGTACTTTTCTGTACCGGAAATACTTTTTAATGACCAGCAAATTGTAAAAGCACCACTTACACCGCGTACCGTATTGCTGTATTTCAATACTTCATTTTGTGCTTCCCGATAAGGAATTTCGGTGAGGTATTTACTACTTAAACAATACGAATTGATTAGTAATGATGTAACTTTTTCCAGTTGAAGATCATACCAGCTGAAAGGCGTGCAGGTTCCTGCACGAAAGCCCGCTACATCATTGTAACCCATAGAATAATCTGTAGAAATGCCCAGGTTAACCAAATTTAAATAACAGGTTGGAAATTTTAAAGGGTCTAGTTGCAGGCTGATTTTGGTTATTTGTGCAGGCTGGATCAATTTCAGTATTTCGGCAGAAATTTTAAATGTTTTCGTTTTTTCCGGATGATCAATACAAGGCCTTAACAAACCAATTGGATGGTTTTGCATTACTTTACCAAGTGCTTCGATGGGAATAAATGCTTGTGGAACATCAGGGAGATTCAGAAAAAATATCGGGCGGTCTGATTTTTTTTCCAACATCGGATTGAGTTGATCTAATACGTTTATTGGATTTACTTCCAAACCGGTAATCTGATCAAATTTTCCATGAAAATATGTGTTGTTTTTATTGAGTAAAGCATGACTCCAAAATTTCAATTTATTTCTAAATCCTGCTGGTATAGTTGGCGAAACCTCAACAGCCACAATGGGTTTTGCTGTAAAGGTTTTAGTTGAAAATCTAAATTCAGGATGGCGTTTACCAACAATGCTTTTAAGGATGAGTGCCCATTCATCTACAATTGGCCGATCGAGAAGGTTAATTTTAAATTGAAGGCTTTTCGACGCTTTGAAATTTTCTTTGCCACTTTGCGTGTAGATATATTCTTCGTACCTCGAAATAAAATAAAACGAAGCAGCAAAAATATCGAAGGGTAACGTAGAGTTCTGAACTGGAAAAGGAACCTGGTAGTCGCCAAAAGATGTCACCCTGGGCTGAATTTCTTCCAATTTATTGCTCAGTAAAAAGGATGTATGCTTAAAAAACAATTCATCGCCAAGTGGCTGATCGGCATATGTTATTTTAATGTGTTTACTTTGAAGATAATATTGGCTGTTACCTGTAAATTCTACCTCGGTTTTTAAAATCTCTTTAAAGATGAAGTTGAAAATGTATTTGATGCGCGGTGTTAAAACCGGAGAGAAAACGATCAGGTGCATAGCTTATAAGGCGAGGAAAAATCCTCAATTAAGTGTACAACAATTTTCCTCTCGGAAATATTTTTTGTTAAGAGCAAAGTGATAGTTAATCTAAATTTAACAGTGCTCTTTCTGTAATACAAAATCTGCTGTTAAAAGTTTGCTGCAAATTTCCTATCGGGATATAAGATTTTTGAACTTTTTCTAACAGATCCATTAACCAAATGAACAATACTCATCTGATCTTCAAACTGATCATATAAAATAGTGTCTGTTATGTCCATTGATTTCACGGCAGCAGTTTTAGGTACTTCAAGATAAACATTAGTGGCTTCATGATCTTGCTCAAAACCAAGATAATTCATTGTCACTAGTTTTCCGTTTACGCGGAGTTGAACATGCGTTACGAGGTATTTTTTTACCAGTTCATCCATTCCGACTTTAAGTGCCGGATTAGACAAATCGGTTTTTTGCTTGTACAGTTTAGATAAAACCGCTTCAAAGTCATCAGAGAAAATCCGGCAACTTATTTCCAGGTTTTTTTCTTTCGCGTTGTAATTTACTTCCGTTGTGCTCACATGCAATGGATGTTTGGTTCCTGCGCTTAAAGACATGCCGGTAAAGAGTAAAAAAAACAGGCTATACTTAAATTTTAACATGATATGGACCGGGTTCTAAGATGTGTTTCGCAAAGTTACTACATAAAACGTGTTAGTTTGCGCTTAAATTCTATTTAAGAAAAGTGTATTTAGGATAAAAAAGGTAACAAATTTGGGATTATTGACATAGATTTTTATATACATTACCGTTTTTGTGATTTATACTTTAATTTTAAACTTTAATGTAATTCATCCCAATCAATCGCTAAATGCCTTTACAAGATTTCGTCTTTTATTTCAAACTGGGATGGGAACACATTATCAGTGCAGATGCTTTAGATCACCAGCTTTTTATCCTGGCACTTGTTGCGATTTATAGTTATCAGAATTTAAAACAAGTGTTGATTTTGGTTACCGCTTTCACTATTGGTCATTCACTAACGCTTTTGCTTAGCGTAATGGATATTATCCGTTTTGAAAGCAAATGGGTAGAATTCCTTATTCCCTGCACCATCGTTTTTACTGCGGTAAGTAATTTGTTCCGAAGAAATTTTTCAATGAAATCTGTAAGGATCAATTATTTTCTGGCACTAGGTTTCGGACTTATTCATGGAATGGGATTTGCAAATTCTATCCGCATGATGCTGGCCAAAGACCAGAACATTGGCTGGGGATTATTTGGGTTTAACATTGGTTTGGAAGCTGGGCAGATTGCGCTTGTATTGGTTATTTTGCTATTTACATTGATATTATTTAATTACACAAAAATTAAACGAATGAGTTGGGTGCTGTTTATTTCCGCATCCGTCTTTAGTTTAGCCTTAAAAATGGCTTTAGAACGTATTCCTTTTTAACAAAACATATATGAATAAACTGTTTACTTTAACCGGCCTTCTGCTTTTTTCCGGAAGCCTGGTGTTTGCTCAGAACATACAGAATAATCCGGGCAGCAACCACGGGAATAAATTTGAGCAATTGGGTACTATATTGCCTACGCCCAATGAACAAAGAACCGCAAGTGGCGCGCCTGGAGTAAAATACTGGCAACAGCGCGCAGATTATAACATCAAATGCGAGCTCGATGAAAAAAATCTGTTGCTTACAGGTGCTGAAACAGTAACCTATACTAATAACTCACCAGATCTGCTAACCTATATTTGGTTGCAGCTGGATGAAAATGAACACAGTACCGATAAAAGTTCCAACTATCAGGATGCTACTAAAATGCCAGCAAATGGAACTGTAGAATCTTTAGAACGCTTAAGCAGTAAAACAAACAATGGTTACGGAATTAACATTGTGAAGATTAGCGATGCTCTTGGTAAAAACCTAAAGTATACTGTGAACAAAACGATGATGCGTGTTGATTTGCCAGCACCACTCAGAACCGGGCAAAAATTCATTTTCAATATCGATTGGAATTATAAAATTACCGACAGAATGAGCGTAGGCGGCCGTGGTGGATACGAATTTTTTCCTACAGATGGAAACTATCTCTTCACGATGACGCAATGGTATCCGCGGTTATGTGTATACAGCGATTTCCAGGGCTGGCAAAATCACCAGTTTACCGGAAGAGGGGAATTTGCCCTAACTTTTGGCGATTTTAAAGTGCAAATGACGGTGCCTGCTGATCACCTTGTTGGTGCAACAGGTGAGTGTATTAACTACAGTGCTGTACTTAATCCAACACAACTTGCGCGCTACAACAAAGCAAAAACAGCTACAGAACCGGTAGAAATTCAAACCCTCGCAGAAGCTAAAACTGCTGAAGGCAAAAAAGCAACAGCAAAAAAAACCTGGGTTTTTCAAGCCAATAATGTACGCGATTTTGCCTGGACAGCTTCGCGTAAATTTATTTGGGATGCTATGCCACAGAAAATTCAAGCCAACAACAATACCGTTATGTGTATGAGTTTTTATGGAAAGGAAGCATATAACCTTTACAGTAAATTTTCTACGCGCGCAGTTGCTCACACAATAAAAACGTATTCTGATTTTACCATTCCGTATCCTTATCCGGTGGCACAAAGTATTGAAGCCGCAAACGGGATGGAATATCCGATGATTTGTTTTAACTACGGCCGTACCGATGCCGATGGAACCTATAGCGAAAGCACGAAAAATGGAATGCTGGGCGTAATCATCCACGAAGTGGGACATAACTTCTTCCCGATGATTGTAAATAGCGACGAACGCCAATGGACCTGGATGGACGAAGGTTTAAACTCATTCGTAGAATACCTGACGGAAGAACTTTGGGACAATAAATTTCCAAGTAAAAAAGGCCCGGCTTATACGATTGTAGATTACATGAAACTGCCGAAAGATGAATTGGAACCTATTATGACCAATTCTGAAAATATAACCCGTTTCGGTCCAAATGCTTATTCAAAACCTGCAACGGGATTGAATATTCTCCGCGAAACCATTATGGGACGTGAATTATTTGATTATGCTTTTAAAGAATATGCCAGAAGATGGGCATTTAAACACCCTGAACCGGCAGATTTATTTCGTACGATGGAAGATGCCAGCGGCGAAGACTTAGATTGGTTTTGGAGAGGTTGGTTTTATGGAACCGATCCTTGCGATATATCTTTAGATAGCGTAAAATTTGCAAAGGCAGATTTTCCTAAAGAAATTCCAGCTGCCAGAACACGCATGGTGAAAATGGATAAACCTGCAGTAAACGCCTTTGAAGATATTTCTAAAATCCGCAATAGAGGAGATAAAACAATCGGTTTCTACGTAGATAAAAACCCATCTGCTCAAGATTTTTATTATAAATACGATAGGGGAATGGTGAGTGTTGATACCACGATAACCACCAAAATGGAAACCCAGTCGCCATACGATGTTGTTCCGGCTTCAGAACAAGATCAATACAAAAATAAGTTTTTATACGAATTGAGTTTTAGCAATAAAGGCGGATTGGTTATGCCGATCATTGTAGAATTTACGTATAAAGATGGAACCAAAGAACTGGACCGTATTCCAGCTCAGATCTGGAGACACAATGAATTGAAAACCTCGAAATTCTATGTTAAAGATAAAGAAGTAGAATCCATTCTGATTGATCCACTGCGTGAAACAGCAGATATTGACACCAGCAATAACAGCTGGGGAGGCAAAGCGAAAGAAAGTAAGTTTCATGCTTTCAAAGCGAAGGCCGGCGGTGCCGTTAGAGGCCAGTCTGTTGGTAAGAATCCAATGCAGCAGGCTGCGGGCAAGTAATTTAGATTTCCCTTTATCGATCCCTTATTGCCAATAGAAATGGCGATAAGGGATTTTTTTTGTTTCTACGAAGGTTCCTGCGAAAAACTTTCGAAATATAAAATTCAACCAACCGCTAACTTTCCTGACTTTTCCCTGTTTACTCTTTGAGTCTCAAATCCGTATATTTGATATCCAATGAAATTTAAAATCACCTCAGAATATAAACCTACAGGAGATCAGCCTGGAGCAATAAAGCAATTGGTTGAAGGCGTAGAAACCGGCGAGCATTACCAAACGCTATTGGGTGTTACAGGTTCTGGTAAAACCTTTACCGTTGCCAATGTAATTGAGCAAACCCAGAAGCCAACGTTAATTCTCAGTCACAACAAAACACTGGCCGCACAATTGTATGGCGAGTTTAAACAGTTTTTTCCCGAAAACTCTGTTAATTATTTTGTGTCTTACTACGATTATTATCAGCCAGAAGCGTTCATCGCATCCAGCAATACCTACATTGAAAAAGATTTAAGTATCAACGAAGAAATTGAGAAGCTACGTTTGCGTACAACTTCCTCTTTAATGAGCGGGCGTAGAGATATTATCGTGGTTTCTTCCATATCGTGTATTTATGGTATGGGAAATCCGGAAGATTTTTCCCGTATGGTTTTCCGTTTCGGTGTTGGATTGCGGATTTCCAGAAATGCTTTTCTACATAGTTTGGTAGAAATTTTATACGCCAGAACAACTACAGAGTTTAAGCGCGGAACCTTTAGGGTAAAAGGAGATACTGTAGATATTTTTCCGGCGTATCTTGATCATGCTTATCGGGTTTCATTTTTTGGCGATGATATTGAAGAACTCACGGCAATTGATCCGGTAACAGGTAAAACCATAGAAAAAATGGAAGATATGGCCATTTATCCAGCCAATCTTTTCGTAACACCTAAAGATCGCTTTAACCAGTCTATTTGGGGCATTCAGGAAGAACTGGAAATCCGGAAAAATCAATTGGTAGCAGATAAACATCTTTTAGAAGCCAAAAGGCTTGAAGAACGAACCAATTTTGATATCGAAATGATGAAAGAACTGGGCTATTGTTCCGGTATCGAAAACTATTCCCGTTTTTTTGACGGCCGCCAACCTGGAATGCGCCCATTCTGTTTGCTGGATTATTTTCCTGAAGATTATCTGATGGTTATTGATGAGAGTCATGTAACTGTACCTCAAATTCGTGCAATGTATGGTGGAGACCGGTCCAGAAAATTATCATTAGTAGAGTATGGTTTCCGTTTGCCGGCAGCCTTAGACAATCGTCCGCTAAATTTCAATGAATTTGAAGCATTGGCACCACAAACTATTTATGTAAGTGCAACGCCTGCTGAATATGAGCTGGAAAAATCTGAAGGTGTGGTAATAGAACAGGTTATTCGCCCTACAGGTTTGCTTGACCCAATTATAGAAGTTCGACCTGCAATTAACCAGGTTGATGATTTGCTCGACGAAATTGATTTAACCATAAAAGATGGCGGACGTATTCTGGTAACCACGCTAACCAAAAGAATGGCCGAAGAACTGACCAAATATCTGGATCGTCTGAATATTAAAACGAGATACATCCACTCAGAAATTAAAACATTGGAGCGTGTAGAAATTCTTCGCGGATTGCGCTTGGGCGAATTCGATGTTCTTGTCGGCATTAATCTACTTAGAGAAGGCTTAGATTTACCTGAAGTAACACTTGTTGCGATTTTAGATGCGGATAAAGAAGGTTTTCTACGCTCAGAAAAATCATTGATCCAAACCATTGGCCGCGCAGCACGTAACGATCGTGGCCGTGTAATTATGTATGCCGATGGAATGACAGATAGTATGGAAAAAACCATTGACGAAACCAACCGCAGGCGCGAAAAGCAAATTGCATACAACCTTGAGCACGGTATTACCCCTAAAACAGTTGGAAAATCTAGAGAAGCCATTTTGGAACAAACTTCTGTGTTGGATTTTTCTCAGAAAGCCAGCGACAATAAAGCCCGCGCTTATGTAGAAAATGCAGAAGTCAGCATTGCTGCAGATCCGGTAGTGCAGTATATGGGCAAAAATGAAATGCAGCGCGCAATAGACAATACGAAAAAGGAAATGCAGAAAGCTGCAAAAGATATGGACTTTTTACTTGCTGCCAAACTCCGGGATGAAATGTATGCCCTTGAAAAAATGTTCAATGAGAAGTTTCCAAAGTAACGTTTTGATGGCTTAAAACCTGTTTAGATTTATTTGTTTACTTTGTAGTACAATAAGTTATCTAAACAAATATGAAATCTTTAACATTTTTGTCGCTGATCGTACTCGGCGGCATCGGCCTGCATACGCGGGCCCAAAGCATTTCTATCCCAATGGGTGGAAATGCTTACAGCTCCATTCACAACGAGCGGAACAGAACCCTTACCAATAGCGGCATTCAAAATTGGACTGATGCAACTGAACAGTTTACCGTTTATCTTCGCGTTGCGAAGCCCGGATCTATACAATTTACGGTACAACAAGTTTCAACGGCAAAATCTACGCTTGAATTTTCAATCGGCAATGAAGCGAAAAAGGTGACGTTCAGTCCAGATAAAACGGCTGAAAATTTAATTGGCCCATGGATAATTAAGGATACCGGGTATGTGAAGTTAAGAATTAAAGGAATGGAGAAAAAGGGTTCAAGTTTTCCTTCTATTTCTTCAATTGAAGTTTCGGGAACAGCAATTGACCGGCAAACAGCTTATGTAAAAAATAATGAAGGGAATTTTTTTCATTGGGGAAGGAGAGGACCATCTGTCCATCTTAATTATTTGCAACCCGAAGGTGTACAGGCAGAGTGGTTTTATAACGAAGTTACAGTACCTGTCGGGAATGATATTGTGGGATCTTATTTCATGGCAGATGGCTTTGCCGAAGGCTATTTCGGTATGCAGGTGAATGGACCCAATGAAAGGCGTATTCTTTTTTCGGTTTGGAGCCCTTTTACTACCGATGATCCAAAGAGTATTCCGGATTCACATAAAATAAAAATGCTGAAAAAGGGCGAAGGTGTACATACTGGAGAATTTGGAAATGAAGGTTCTGGTGGGCAATCCTATTTAAAATATCCATGGAAAGCCGGTAACACATATAAATTTCTATTGCAAGGACATCCAGATTTAGCCTCCGCAGATAGTACAACAATTTATACTGCATATTTTTTTGCCCCTGAAATCAATCAATGGAAGTTGATTGCTCAGTTCAAACGGCCTAAAACCAAAACCTATCTCAGAAGATTTCACTCTTTTCTGGAAAATTTTTCGCCGGGACAAGGTGATTTATCCAGGGAGGTTTTCTTTGACAATCAATGGAGCTGTGATGAGGGTGGAAATTGGAAACAGCTGCGGCAAGCTCGGTTTACAACAGATAATACCGGAATGAAAGGATATCGAAAGGACTTTTCGGGCGGTGTGAAGGACGGTAAGTTTTTTCTTCGGAACGGCGGGTTTTTCAATGATTTTACAGTCCCAAAAACCGTTTTCGAACGTGAGTTAACAGATAGAAAACCCAAAATCGATTTTAAAAAATTGCCCGGTTATTAGCATTATTGCATATTTTTTGAGTTTATTTGCGACAATGGACGGACAAAGTAGAAAAGATATTTATCCCGGATTGGAAGTCGGCATAATCTTAAAGAAGGATCAGCGATCGGGAAATATTACCTATGGTGTAGTAAAAAATTTGCTGACATCTTCGGCATTTCATTCGAGAGGAATTAAAGTGCGACTGGAAGACGGGCAAATTGGTAGAGTTGCGGAAATTGTTGAAGAGGAGTAAAACCCAATTTAGTTCACATTTAAAATCAACCCGATTTGTAATGAAAATGCAATTAAAGGCGAAAAAGGTAACAAAATCTTTTGCTACACGTCTATATTTGTATTAAGCATAAATTAAGATGGCATTAATTAAATTCATATTTATAACAATCTTGGTGCTGTGGATTATCAGAATGTTAATTCGCCTAATTTTGCCCATGTTATTTAGTAACCTGGCAAGTAAAATGCAGCAGCAAGCTTCAGGGCAACAGTATCAACAACAAAAGCGGAAACCGGAAGGTAAAATCTCAATAGATTATATGCCGCCCAAACCCGATCAAAGTAAAACGGATAAGCTTGGCGATTTCGTTGATTATGAGGAAATAAAATAAAGTGAAGTCCTGGTGAAAACCGGGACTTTATTTCTTACAGAGGTTTTCTGCCTCCAGTTTGATCATCGCATTTCTTTTGCACAGCAAACGCTTCATGTAAAATCTTAAAAATGTGTGCTCTGCAATCCAACCCAAAAATCCTAAAGGTGCTTCAAATTCAAAAACGTCTAACATTTCTGTCGATTCTTCTTTGGCATTGAAATAATGAAGATGTTTTAAACTTTTGAACGGTCCTTTTACCATCTCATCCATAAACTGGTAAGGCTTTTTCATATCTGTAACCTGGCTTGTCATTTTAAATCGTATGCCGAAATGACGGGCCAGCCAGGTAACCGACTCATCAAGATCAATTAATCCGGATGTTTTTCCGGAAATTGCCCGCTCATTAGATGTTTTCATGGAATCTAAATGCAGATCAATACTTCTTGATAAATCAAAACATTCGTCTATGGGAGCGTTAATTTCAGTCTTTAATATAATCAGTTGCATTGTATTTGCACTAAATTCTTAAACTTATAATATCATGTACAGCTTCTTCAATTTTATTGTATTGAAATTTAAAACCGCTGTTTACCAAATTTTCGGGTTCAACCCATCTGCTTTTTAAAATGAGTTCGGTTTCAGTTCCAATTATCCTGGCACCAATTTCCAGCAGCCATGCCGAAGATGGTAAACCGAAAGGCGCACCATAAGATTTCCTTATACAGGCCATCAAATCCCGGTTTTTTACCGCATTCGGTGCCGCACAATTCACAATCCCTGTAATATCGTGGTTTAGCAACCACTCAACACTTAAAGCAACATCCTGCTCATGCACCCAACTAACATACTGTTCGCCGTCTCCTTGCTGGCCACCCAATCCAAATTTTGCCAGATTCAGCAGACGCGGAAATGCACCATCAGTTCTGCCCAAAACAATCGCCATTCTTAGCGCAACTTTTCGGGTTGCCGGTGTTTGCTGTTCAAAGAAAGTACTTTCCCAGGCCTTGCAAACATCGATGGAAAAGCCATATCCGATTTCTCCGTTTTGTTCGGTTTGAGGACGGTCTTCCGCATGGCGATAAATGGTAGAACTCGTTACATTTATCCAAAGTTTCGGCGGATTCTCAAGCGTTTGAACGGCCGAACCTAATAATTTAGTCGGAACAATCCTAGAATCTATGATCTCTTGTTGATTTTTTCTCGTGTATCTGCAGTTTACATTTTTGCCGCAAAGGTTAATTAAAAGGTCACTATGTTCAAGTTCTACAACCCAATCCCTAATATTTTTTCCATCCCATAAAATGGTTCTAATGTTGCCTGTTTGTTCTTTTTCCTTGCGGGATAAGATCACAATCTCATTTGAATATTGGCCAAAATGTTGGCTGAGGACTTTGCCGATATAGCCATTTCCACCGGCAATTACGATTTTGTTGTATTTCATCATTCAAAAAATAAAATTAAGCCCAAAACAATTAATCGGTAAAGAAACCAACTTAAAGTTGGAATCCAACCCAAGCCTAGTAATTTACAGCGGCGCATATGTTCTAAAAACATTAGGCCTGCAATACTTAAGAAATAGAGTAGAAAGATATATCCCGGAATTTCAAAGAAATGAGCCAGTAGTAAGATGGGTAAAAAAGCCAAATCACCAGCCAAAGACACGGTCATCATATTGCCCAGGTATGCCCAAGTTTTCCCTGGATTCAAGAGCAATAAAAAGATGCCTTGAAAAAGAATTTGTGCTCCGCAGATCAAATATTCTCTGTACTCATTCCCGAAAGGGACAAATTCTATTAAATGCCGGGCATAATTGGTTAAAATACATGCGGTGATAAACCAGGCAATAGCCAGATAAATTAATCTGTAATGTAATTTAAAAGCCGGCTGTGTGCTATTTTTTATAGGCGCAGCAGGCACAATTACTTTTCTGTTAAATGAAATAAAAGCATATGCTTTGCCCATTAACCAGGCAAAAGGCGCAAACGAAAATAGGTGACGAAAGATTGGAAAACGATGAGCGATAATTTTAAATAATGATTCAATGCCGTAAGTGACTTCTCCCGTATTTGTATTAATCAGTGCGATTTCATTTGCAGCACGTTGCGAATTTAACATGGGGCAGTCTGCCTGGAGATATTCCTGATAGGATGCTCTTCCATCCTGATCCAGCATCTTGCAGCTTATGAATGTTTTGGTGTAAAGTCCGCACATTGGACATTCAGCATCAAATAAAATCTTGTGGTTGGCTAAAGTTTTCATGCCATTTTCTGTTTTAAAGTTTCAGAAAAAAATGAAACATTGTTTGCTAAAAAAAAGCCATTTCTGACTTTTAAATTTTTATTTGAAAATCTTCAATATTGATCCCCAAAACCAGCTCTCTTCAGCTTTTAACATAGTTTCGAGCGCTTTATCGGCATTGTTAGCAAAATTCTGAATATCTGTAACAGATTTTTTGAAGGTTTTATAATCGGCACTATTTTCATCGCCTTCAACCGTAGATAAATCGCCGAGAACCTTCATTAAAGGTTCTAATTCGCGCTTTTTTCTTTCCTTGGCGACCTGACGGGCGATGTACCAAACGTCTTTATCCGCATAAAAAAATTCTTTCCGCTCTCCGGTTTTAAGTTGCTTTTCAATAAGTCCCCAACCAATTAAATCGCGGAGCGTCATATTTGCATTTCCTCTCGATATGCTAAGTTTTTCCATTACTTCTTCGGTCGTTAACGCCTCCGGAGAAATGAGCAACAAAGCATGAACCTGCGCCATAGTTCTGTTTATGCCCCATTCAGAGCCTAATTTCCCCCAGGTTTCAATAAATTTATGTCGTGCAGCATCCAATTCCATACTCAAAGATAATATCGTTTTTTAAACTTTCAAAATTTATTGAAAATTAATTATTTTCAAATTTTGCTTGCCGTTTTACGCGCAAGAGTGCGTTTTGCCAAAGGCTCGTAGCAGAGTTTACGGTTTCAAGTATTTTTTGTTGTTCCGGATCGAAATAAATGGATAACTGAAAAACCGGTAGAGCGGAGATGGGCTTAAAAAAATTGCCGGGACCATAACCTGCTTCTCCATTTTTTGCGCGGTCTCGGTCAAATTTCACTTTAGTATGAGAATATTCCTCATGCTGTTTTTCTCCATTCATGTATGGAATTAACCACTCAACAGACTTTCTGATTGATGCACCCTTATTACTCTCATACGTGTAGAAGTTCGGGCCATTGCTGCGGTCTATAGCGATAGCCAGCTGTAGCATTGGCTCTAAATCATAAATATGGTAATGCATGGCATCTCTTTCTCTAAAATCCCAACTCGTTCCATCTGCATTAAGATTGGTGTCAATTTGTTTTTTGAGCATTTCTAGTGTCCAGTCAATAATTTTTTGATCATTAATTGTGTATCCGATTTTTCCAACAATTTTCAATCGGTGGGCGTTCCAATTGTTCATCGCTGTTGTTCTTCCTGCAGTCATTCTTTTGCTGTGCATCTCTGCCTGCGCTGTATTAAAAAGCCATGCTGAAATCAGTTTGTTTTGTTTTTGATTTAGCTTGGATTTAATCAGATCATAGGCTTCAATGGCATCATCAAGGTTCGTATCGTCAATAGGATTTCCGCCCGGTTGGTTTTGTTTTGCCCAGGTAGAAAGGAAATTCAGACTTTGATTAAAATATTCGTTTTTGCCAGTAATTCTGAACAAGAGTGCCAGATTATACATCTTGCGCATATCTTTTAAAGCTTCCCAAGTGCGCGTTTTAATGGGATTTCCTTTTAATAATCCTTCTGTTCTGATTGTATCTACAGGGTTAGGCTTATCGGCCATAAAAACCTTCGTTTCTGCTTCGAATTTGCCAAAGCTTTGTGCCAATGCGTCGTTTGCCTTTATATCTTTTTTTAACTGGTCGATTTCACCCGAATTAAAACTTACAATTTGGGCATGAATACTGAAGTACGGAACAATTAATAGAATGATTATGGCAAACTTTCTCATAATAAATAAGTTGATGTGGAGTGGATAAAAACAAATCTAAATTTTTATTCCCTGCCCACCGCATTTATTCCTTTTTTATACCATGCAATTTTTTATTTTTGACGTTCGTTAAAACTTAAACAAACCTTAATGAATAACTGGTTTAATAAAAATGGCATTCATTTAGCCATAATTGCATTTTTCGTAGTCATTACATTTGCCTACTTCAGTCCTGTTTTGCAAGGCAAAGTACCTGCGCAGAGCGATGTGCTTCAATCTAAAGCAATGCAAACAGAGATTATGAATTTCAAAGAGAAAGATGGTAAAGCTCCTCTTTGGACAAACCAAATGTTTGGTGGTATGCCTGCTTATCAAATTTGGGTACCATATACTTACAGTGGTGCGACTTACGGTATTGCATTGATTACCAAAGCATTTCCAAGTCCGGTTGGTACCGTGTTGTTATTGCTTCTTGGTTCATACTTTTTGTTTTGCGTAATGAAACTCAATCCATGGCTGGCATTAGCTGGCGCATTGGCCTTTACATTTACAACCTACAATTTTGTACTCCTCTCTAGTGGGCACAGCAGTAAAGCACTTGCTATTGGCTTTTTTGCGCCAATTATAGCAGGGATATTGCTTACTATGCGCGGCAAATATTGGCTGGGTGCAAGTTTAACAGCTTTGTTCTTAGCGCTTGAAATTCGGACCAACCACGTTCAGATGACTTATTATTTGTTTCTGGCAATTTTAATTTTTGTTGGTATTGAAATATATCAGGCCATCAAAAGTAAAAGTTTACCGACCCTCGGAAAATCTTTTCTTTTTTTAGGCTTGTCACTCGCTGTAGCCATCATGATTAATGCAAGTTTACTTTGGTCTACTGCAGAATATGCTGCCGAAACAAACCGTGGCAAATCCAATCTAACTGCAACGACAACAGAGAAAGACGCTGGAATGTCTAAAGAATATGCGTATCAATGGAGCCAGGGCGTAGGCGAAAGTTTTACATTTTTTATTCCTGATTTATACGGCGGTGCAACTGGTATTGAACAGTTGGCAAAACCGGAAAGTCATATGTATAAAGCAGTTTCAGAGTTGACTGGCGGAGATCCAAATTCGACCATGCAAGCCATTCAATCTTTAGCCGGACAGCTAAATCTTCAGCAATACTGGGGCGAAAAGCCATTTACACAAGGTGGATATTATTTCGGTGCAATTATTTGTTTCTTGTATGTATTTGGATTATTTATCGTGCGCAACCGATTTAAATGGTGGATTTTAAGCACAACCGTATTGTTTATGTTGCTTTCTTTTGGAAGACACTTTCCATTAGTAAGTGATTTGTTTTTCGACTATTTCCCATTATACAACAAGTTTAGAGCAGTTGAGTCAATCCTTGCAGTGATCGGTTTAATGGTGCCAATACTCGCTATATTGGCGATAAAAGAGGCGCAAGAAGGAAATATCGAACAGAAAATCTTAATAAAGAAACTAACCTGGGCTGCGGGAATTACTGGCGGATTTGCTTTGCTTGTAGGTATTGCGCCAACCTTGTTTTTTAGTTTTAAAGCATCAAATCACCAACAAATCGTAGATGCATTAACACAAGGTTTACAAAACAATGCGACAATGGCACAAAAAATTGCCAATGCAGTTGTAGAAGATCGGATTTCAATCGCAAGAGCAGATGCCTTCCGATCGTTTTTCTTTGTGTTGGTCGGATTTGTATTGATTTGGGCTTTTATTAAAAAGAAATTGAATGCACAGTTTGCTTTTGGCTTACTTGCCCTTGCAGTACTTGTTGATATGTGGCAGGTGGATAAGAGATACATGAATAATGCCAATTTTGAGGCAAAATCTTCTGTCGATAATTATTTTAAACCACGGGATGTAGATACGTTTATTTCTGCAGATACAGATCCTGATTTCAGGGTGTATGACCAATCTATCAGCACTTTCAATTCAGCGAGTACCTCTGCATTTCATAAAACCATAGGCGGATATCACGCAGCGAAATTAAAACGCTATGACGAATTGATCGAGCATCAAATGTCTAAAAGCATCAATCAGGATGTTTTGGATATGTTGAACACCAAATACATCATCACTCAAGATCCTCAAAACGGTTCGTATAAAATGCAACGCAATCCTACTGCAGCTGGTAATGCGTGGTTTGTTCAGAGTGTGCAGTTTGTAAAAAACTCTGACGAGGAAATGAAAGCCATCAGTAGTTTTGACGCTAAAAAAGAAGCGATTGTGGATGAGAAATACAAAGATATGATGGATACGAAACGATTAGGTACGGGCGCAGAAGGTTTCATTAAACTGACCAGCTATAATCCGGATCATTTGGTTTACGAGTATTCAACATCAAAGGAAGCGATTGCTGTTTTCTCTGAAATCTATTATGATAAAGGATGGAAAATGTACATTGACGATGTGGAAAAACCATATTTCCGCGCCGATTATGTATTGCGTGCTGCGCAGCTGGAAGCGGGTAACCATAAAGTAGAATTTAAATTTCACCCAAATTCTTATTATACCGGAGAAAAAATCTCTTTGGCAGGCTCTGTTTTACTATTGGTTGGCTTAGGTTTTGGCTTTTATACAGAAGAAAAGAAGAAGAAAAAAGGCAATAAAGCATAAGTCTTTTTAACAGATGACAAAGCCTCCTTGATAGTATTTTCAAGGAGGCTTTGTGCGTTTAACACAATTAACTTTTGCAGTTAAAAATTAACAGTGTCGTAACATTTGTTTGATATACAGCGTCTTATATTTGTATTGTAAGTTCGAGGATATGTTAGAATCATTTTTCGCTGTTTGCCTTTTAATCATTGTACTCTACTTTTTCAGCCCATTTGAAGTTAAACTTGATGAGGAAGAAGACTGGTAGTTTACCCATTATGTATGCCAACCGCCATAGTTGCGGTATCAAAACCATTTGCCAAAAAAATATCTATGGAGAAGAGAAACGTTGATCTGGTTGTCATTTCAGATGTACATTTAGGTACTTACGGATGTCATGCAAAAGAACTTCTGAAGTATCTGAAAAGTATCAGGCCTAAAACATTAATTCTTAATGGCGATATTATTGACATCTGGCAATTCAGTAAAAGTTACTGGCCGGAGTCGCACATGAAAGTAATCCGGAAACTGATGAAATTCGTTTCTGAAGGTGTTCAGGTACATTACCTTACCGGAAATCATGATGAAATGTTGCGCAAATTTGACGGTATGGAAATGGGCACATTTCATCTTCAAAACAAATTAATTTTGGAGCTTGATGGCAAGAAAGCCTGGTTTTTCCACGGTGATGTATTTGATGTAACCATGCAACATTCTAAATGGCTGGCAAAAATGGGTGCTGTTGGGTACGATACCTTAATTTTGATTAACAGTTTTGTAAACTGGATTTTAACGGCGATGAGGAGGGAAAAAATGAGCTTTTCCAAAAAAATCAAAGCCAAATTTAAAGATGCAGTTAAATTTATTAACAGCTTTGAGCAAACAGCATCTGAACTTGCTATAGAAAAAGGTTATGAATATGTGGTTTGTGGCCACATTCACCAGGCAGAAAAACGTACAATTACTGGTGAAAATGGCAGTGTAATGTATTTGAATAGCGGAGATTGGGTAGAAAGTTTAACTGCGCTTGAATATCATGGGCAAGAATGGACAATCTTCAAATACGAACACAAAGATTTTATGAAGGATGAAACTGAAGAGGGGTTGTTATCTGATGCAGAAGATTTGAAACAAAAGTTAGATGTAAATTTGCTTTTGCAAACAATAAAATACGAAATTGCCCAATAATTTTTTAATATTCGGGCGATAAATGAAGATACTTTACGCAATTCAAGGTACTGGAAATGGGCACATCAGCCGTGCGCGGGAAATTATTCCGTTGCTTCAGAAATACGGCGAGCTTGATATTTTAATTAGTGGTACGCAAGCAGATGTAAAATTGAGTCAGCCTGTAAAATATCAATTGCATGGCTTCAGTTTTATTTTTGGTAAAAAAGGCGGAGTAGATCACTTCAAAACCTGGAAAAATATGAATTTGTTCCAGTTTAGAAGAGATATGAAACAAATCCCGTTAGGAGATTACAACCTCATTGTTAATGATTTTGAGCCAGTTACAGCCTGGGCATGTAAACTACAAGGAATTGAAAGCGTGTCCTTAAGTCATCAGGCTGCTTTTAAGTCTAAAAAAGTGCCAAGACCAAGAAGTCTCGATTGGGGTAAGCTTATTTTAAGCCGTTATGCGCCAACAAAACATCACATTGGATTTCATTTTGACCGCTACGATACTTTTATTCATACACCTGTTATTCGCGCAGAAATCAGGGCGATGGAGGTTAGTAATTTAGGGCACTATAGTGTTTATCTTCCCGCTATTGATGACAAGCGCCTTGTTAAATTGTTGAAGCAAATTCCCCAGGTGAAGTGGGAAGTATTTTCCAAGCATTGTAAGGCGGCCTACTCAACAGCAAATGTTTTTGTAGAACCAGTAAACAATGAAAAGTTTAACAGAAGCTTATCGAGTTGTGAAGGTTTGTTTACTGGCGGCGGTTTTGAAGGTCCTGCAGAAGCACTCTATCTAAAAAAGAAACTTTTGGTTGCGCCAATGAAATTTCAGTTTGAACAGCAATGTAATGCTTACGCACTTAAGAAATTTGGTTTGCCGGTAATTTGGGGAAGTAATAGAAATTGGTTGCCGGTAATAAAAAAGTGGGTTGAAAATCCGCAGCAACACCAATTTCATTTTCCTGATGAAACTGCAGAAATTATCGACCAAATGGTGAGAAAATATGCGAGAATTTAAAGAGCTGGTTTTAGGTTACAGCTTTCTGCCATTCTCTTAAAATATTTTCTTTACTTTGTCTTCTCTTTAAAAGGCATGATTAATCAATTCAGGAAATTAAATCCCATTAATCTTATACTCTTGTTTGCTTACGTGTTTTTTATGCGTATGGCTATCTTTTATGATTTTCCTGAACGCCTTTCATTTAATCTGCTAGAGCCCTTTGCACGTCCATTAATTAATATCGATTTCGATACAATTTTTCCGGTACAAACCAATATCATCCTGGCGGCAATTGTATTATATGTGCAGGCCTTAATTTTTAACCGGGTAATCAATAACCATAATTTATTATCGAAACCCAGTTTTTTGCCAGGACTGATGTACATTACCGGAGCAAGCTTATTTATGCCTTTTATGGTTTTGAGTCCGGCCTTAATATGTAATTTTCTTCTAATCTGGAGCATCGATAAATTTCTGAAACTTGGCAAAAGCCTCAATTCTATAACAACTGTTTTTGATATTGGTATGATTATCGGAATAGGTACGCTGTTCTATTTCCCTTTTATATCAATGTTATTGATGATATTTTTAGCGCTTCTATTGTTCAGGTCATTTAACTGGAGAGAATGGATTGCAGGGTTAATCGGTTTTCTAACAATATTTTTCTTTATTGCTGTTTACTATTACTGGAATGATAATTTGAGTTCATTTTATCAGATCTGGAAACCACTGGTAAACAAATTTCCCTCAGCTTTTAAAATCAATTATAGCGACTACCTGGTGCTTATCCCAGTTTTTATCATTATTGTTTTGGCTTCTTTACAACTTCGGGAAAACTTTTTTCGCAGTTTTATCAGCACCCGAAAAGGCTTTCAACTGTTGTTTTTTATGTTCTTAATTGCTGCCGGAAGTTTCTACTTGAAGCCTGATTTCAGGATCTGGCATTTCCTTTTATGCGTACCTCCGGGAGCTGTTCTGTTGGCCTATTATTTTAGTAATGCAAAGAAAAAATGGATTTATGAAACCTTATTTCTGCTATTTGTTGGGGCAGTTCAGTATTTTCTTTTTGTTTAACCTTTTTTAACAAATAAGCCGGATGAAACTGGGCAAAGATTAATAGCTTTGTGGCATAGAGTTTACAGATAGTGGTTTTTGAAATTTCGACAGGCAAACATATTGCATTTTAAATGCATGAAATTACGGCTCGATAAAGGATTATAAATGAATAAATTAAGTGTCGATATTGGAAATTCATCTGCTAAAGTTGCTGTTTTCAACAATCGTGAAATCATTTATTATGAGCGTTTTGGCCAGTTAGACGTGCATCAACTCACGGAGATCATCGAAACGTATAACCCCCAAAAATCTGTTGTAAGTACCGTAAGTCAACAAATCAATCACCTGGAGGTGATATTAAAAAATCAAACAGAGTACATCCGGTTTTCTACCGCTTTAACAACTAATGTAAGCAATAGATATAATACACCAGAAACTTTAGGTTTGGATAGGTGGGCGGCGATATTGGGCGCAAATGTGTTGGCCGGAGAAAACGCAATATTGGTAATAGACGCAGGAACGTGCATCACTTATGATTTGCTTACTTCTACCAAAGAATATTTTGGAGGAAGTATAAGTCCGGGAATATTAATGCGTTTTAGAGCTGTACACGAATTTACCGGAAGATTGCCATTAGTTGAATGGGATAGAGAAGCCGAGATTCCGGAAGGAAGAGATACTGCAACCGCCATTAAGCAAGGTGTTTTGCAAGGGATAATAAATGAAATTGAGGGCTTTATTGCCAAAAATAATAGGAAAGAAAGACGTTTAAAGGTCATTATAACAGGGGGAGATGCTAATTTTTTGCATAAACAATTACAAAACAGCATCTTTGCGCCTCAAATTGTAAATGATCCATATTTAGTATTAAAAGGATTAAATGAAGCTATTGCAGATTAAAATGTACAAAAAAGTTATTTATATTACAGCCATAATCGTTTCTGTTTGTGGTTTAGGCGTTAAAGCACAGATTACTACCGCATCCCCATACTCTAGATACGGACTTGGAAATATTAAAGGATCTTTACTGCCTCAACTTAGGGCAATGGGTGGAATTTCTACTGCTGTGAATAAAGTAACTGGTTTTAATTATATCAATATGCAGAACCCTGCATCTTACGGTGGAATTAATCTGACAACTATCGATATTGGTATGAGCTCGAGCTATACAACATTATCCAGGGGAGATTTAAGCGAAAATAGTTTTAATGCGACCTTGAGTCATGTTGCGCTCGCCATTCCGGTAAGCCGTAAATCTGCAATCAGTTTTGGTATCCTGCCTTACTCAGATCTCGGGTATTCTTACAGAAACACCACAACCGTAGATACGGTTTCTGCAGATCAGCTTTATCAAGGTGAAGGTGGTTTATCCAAGGCCTATTTCGGATATGGACAAACTATCGGTGACCATTTAAGAATTGGTGGTAATGTTGAATATCTTTTTGGAAATCTCCAAACTACACGCGCCGTAGAATACACCGAAACAGGTGCATTAAATGCAAAACTTATTAATAAAAACGCTGTAGGTGGATTTAATTTCAGTTACGGTATTCAGTATGATTTCAACATAGGCAAAAAAACTTCAGTTACCCTAGGCTATTCTGGTAGTACAGCTGGAAAAGTATACTCTACGCAGTCTTTTTATGCCACAAGATACACGCGTGATTTAACGACAGGAAATGAAAACACTGCTATTGATACATTAAGCACTATAGAAAATGGTAAATCAAATTTAACATTACCGCTCACTCATAATTTTGGTATTGCGATTCAACAAAACGACAAATGGTTAATCGGCGCTGATTTTAGAATGGGAAAATGGTCTGCCACAAGTATAAATGGTGTAAACCAAGGTCTTCAAGACAGTTGGGGTGCTTCTTTAGGTGGTCAGTTTACTCCAGATTATACATCTTACAACAGCTATTTCAAACGTGTTGATTATCGTTTAGGTGTGAGTTATGATAAGACTTATATTAACGTAAACGGTCAGGACATTAAGCAAATGGCTGCGAGCTTCGGTTTTGGATTTCCTTTGCCAAGTGCAAATGCCGGAACTGCATTTTATAAAATTAACTTTACTACAGAAATTGGCCAACGAGGAACGTTAAACAATGGTTTAGTAAAAGAACAATATATCAACTTTCACCTAGGTTTTACACTAAACGATACCTGGTTTAGAAGATACAGAGTAGATTAATGAATATTAAGAAGTGGTCTTATCTGTTGATGTGTGCTTTGGTGCCAATGCTTTTGGTATCATGCGGGGAAGATGACCTGAAAAATGTAAATTCTGTTTCTGCTAAAAAAATTACATTGACTAAAGACCGTACTTTAGGCGTTGAAATTATTTATAGCGATTCGGCAAGGGTTAAAGCCAAAGGAAATGCACCCATAATGGATAAAGTTACACCCAAAACAGGCAGCCCTTATCAAGAGATGCCAAAAGGTGTGAAGATCGATTTCTATAACCCAAACGGACAAATTGATGGTACATTAATTTCGGATTACGCCATCCGGCAGGACCAATATCTTCGGACAACCTTCCGCAAAAACGTGATCGTTAAAAATTCCAAAGGAGATACTTTTTCATCAGAAGAGTTGATTTGGGATGAAGCAAAGAAAATTTTTTATTCAACACAAAGGGTATTCGTTAAAAGTATTGACGGTAGCGGCGGAAATGGTATTAATTTTAAGGCGCCACAAGATTTCAGTACCTATTCTATGGATGAAGGAAGCGGTGAAGTTTCTTCAAAACCCGGTCTTTTCTAGCTTTTCTGCAGTTGCACGGATATTTCTTTGATTTTGTAGCCTGAACTAAAAAACAAGCTATAAAATAACGACTTTTCAATCCGAAATTACTTCAAAACTTGCGCAGCTATTTGCTTAAAAATTAAACACTTGATAAATAAAATTTTGTATTTTCTTTTTTAAGGCAAATTTGTATCTTGCGCCCTCTTAAAAAAACTAAATAAATTTATACAGTACAATATGGGATTGATGACATTTTTGCGTAACCGTGCCGGCTATATCTTAGTCTTTGCCATTGGTTTTGCAATTGTTGCATTTTTAGTAGGTGATGCAATTAACGTGGGTAAGCCTTTCTGGGCAGCGAATCAAAAAGTAGTGGGTACAATTGATGGAAATGATATCAGTATTGATGATTTCGGCCCGAAAGTAGACCAGGGACTAAATCAATACAAACAACAATACGGTGGAAGCGCCAATGCACAGATGACTGCAATGGCTGTAGATCAGGCATGGAATGCTGAGCTGGCTAAAGTATTGCTGACTAAAGAATATGACCGTTTAGGTTTAACTGTTTCTGATGATGAATTGCTTGATCTTTTACAAGGTCAGAATCCAAGTCCGTTAATCAAACAATACTTTTCCAACCCGCAAACCGGGCAGTTGGATCGTGCAACTTTGATGAACTTCTTAAAATCTAAAGAAGCACAGGCTTTACAACAATCTGCAATGCTTCAGGAGGAAATCAAAAACCAGGCTTTGCAAACAAAATATTCTAATTTGATTCGCAATTCTGTTTATGTAACTTCTTTAGAGGCTACAGACGAATATACAAACCGCAATAAACTGGCAAATTTCAAATATGTGAATTTGGATTATACCTCTGTTCCGGATAATTCTGTAAAATTGAGTGACGGCGATTATTCTGAATATTATGAAGCTAATAAAGCGCGTTTTAACAATCCTCAGGAAAGCCGTTCATTTGAATATGTAACTTTTAGTATTGAACCAACTGCTGCAGATTCTCTTGCAATTAAAACACAAGTAGAAAAAATCGCTGCAGATTTCAAAGTTGCAACCAACGATTCTTTGTTCGCTGCAATTAACTCAGAAGTTAAGCTTCCATTTACATATTTAACCAAAGGTAAATTAGATCCTGCTGTAGATTCAGCAGTATTTGCTTTGCCAGCGGGAAGTTTCTATGGACCAAAATTGTCTGGAAACTCTTATAAAATTGTTAAAGTTGTAGATACACGTTTCTCTCCTGATTCTGTGAAAGCAAGTCATATTTTATTGGATCCTGCTAAACTCGGCGGTGAAGACAAAGCAGAGAAACTTGCAGATTCGTTAAAAAATCTAATTCAGAAAGGTTCAAGTTTCGCTGATCTAGCAAAAGAGTATAGCGTAGACGGATCTAAAGATAAAGGCGGGGAACTGGGAACATTTGCACGTGGTGCAATGGTACCTGAATTCGAGAGCGCAGCTTTTGACGGCCGTACTGGTGATATTAAAATTGTAAAATCTCAATTTGGTATCCACGTTATCAGAATTGAAAAACAAATTGGTTCTTCAAAAGTGGCGAAAGTTGCTTATGTAGAAAAATCTTTAGCAGCAAGTAGCAAAACTCAAGCTGCAGCATATAAAGCGGCCAGTAACTTCTTAAACGATGTTAAAGGAAATGATTTTGCTAAATATGCTGAAGGCAAGAAATTAAAAGTTGCCGTGGCTGATAAAATTACATCAACGCAGGGTTTTGCTCCTGGGTTAGACAATCCTCGTAAATTAATTCAGGATGCTTATGCCGCAGACAAAGGTGATGTTTTGCCAGAGATCTACAACATGACAAATGCTTACGTTGTAGCGCATTTAACAGCTGTAAATCCAAAGGGAACATTACCACTTGATGCTGTTAAAAAAGAAATTGAGCCGATGGTTCGCAATGCTGTTAAAGCCAAAATGCTTAAAGATAAATTCGATAAAGCAGGTAAAGGGAATTTAGATCAGATTGCCTCTAAAGTTGGCCGTACAGTAAATCCTGTTCAGAATGTTGTTTTCGCAAACCCAGTAATTCCTGGTGTAGCGCAGGAGAATGCGTTGGTTGGTAGCGTATTCGGTTCTCAGCCAGGTAAAGTTTCTGCTCCTGTTGAAGGCGATAGAGGCGTTTATGTATTTACTGTAGATGGATTTACAAATCCAGCACCAATTGCAAACATGTTCAAACAAAAAGAAAGTATGTTGTTGAGTTTAGGTCAGCGTTCATTGGGCGCAGCTTTCCAGGCTTTACAAGACAACGCCAAGATAAAAGACAATCGTGTGAAATTCTATTAATTAGAAATTGCGTAATTTTGTAACCGTTCCGATTATCGGAACGGTTTTTTTATTTTAAGCGTCATGGAAATTCAGGAAAATATCATCAATAAAGTTGCAAATAGTGGTTTAATCACCTTAAATCTGGAAGATTACTATCACGCTGGTGAGAGGGTTTTGTATGACATAAAGGATAACCTCTTTCATGGATTGATTTTAAAAGAAAAGGATTTCAGAGATTTCATTAAAAATCACGACTGGAGCCAGTACCAGGATAAAAACGTTGCGATTATTTGTTCTGCAGATGCAATCGTTCCAACCTGGGCGTATATGTTGTTAGCCAACAGAATGCGTACTTATGCCAATGAGATTGTATTTGGAGATTTAAATGCGTTGGAAGCCGTAATGTTTGCTAAAGCGTTGGGTAAAATTGATCCTCAAAATTACGCAAACGAACGCGTAGTTGTTAAAGGTTGTGGCGATATCGATATCCCGGTTTCGGCCTATGTAGAAGTAACCAATTTGCTTACTCCCGTGGTTAAAAGCATCATGTTTGGAGAACCTTGTTCAACCGTTCCGGTCTACAAAAGAAAGGATTAATTTTTGGTTTGCTTTTTGTATATTCATCTTTAAACTAACCTGAGGATTTTAGAAATAACTTCGCGACAGCAAAAATATATGGCTGTTTCTCTGGCAGGTTAAGCACATAACGAAACACAAAAGCAAATGAAAAAGATATGGATATTGGTGGCTGTTTTTGCCTTTGTGGCATTTACGGCAACAGGGCAAGAGTTGCCGGTTACGAAAGAACCGGTTTTTCAGGCCGGCGAAGTTTTAACTTATAAATTGAGATATGGGTTTATTACTGCTGCTGAAGGAACGCTTAAAGTTTTAAACTCTGACCTTAAATTTGATGGTAAACCCACCTATAAATTAACAGTAGATGCGGAGACCTCAGGCACTTTTGATGTGTTTTATAAGATTAGAGATCACTATGATTCCTATATTGATAAAACAGATCTGCTGCCATATTTTTATCAGGAAAACATTAGAGAAGCGAGTTACCGCCGGCAAGATAAAGCTCGTTTTTCACAAGATATAAAGAAGGTAGTTTCTAATCGGGGTACCTTTACAACGCCAACAACGCAAACTTTTGATCTGGTATCGGCCTATTATTTTGCCCGTAGTTTGGATGTAACAAAGCTGAAAACAGGCGACAAGTTTAAACTAAACTACTTTTTGGGTGATGAAATTTCTGCACTGGAAATAGAATATATTGGTAAGGAAACATTAAAAACCAAACTCGGTAAGATTCGCTGTTTGAAGTTTAGTCCGTCTATAAAACCCGGGCGGATTTTTAAAAAAGACAGCCGTTTGTATTTGTGGGTTACTGACGATGGAAACCGCGTGCCGGTGAAAGCGCAGGTAGAGATATTGGTTGGTGCAGTAACCATGGAACTTAAAGATGCCTCTGGCTTAAAATATGCTTTAACAAAAGAACAATGATGATAGAAGTTGAAAATGTGCTTGTGCACGAAGATGTGTTAAAAGAGAATTTTGTTTGTAACCTCAACAAGTGCAAGGGTATCTGCTGTGTTGAAGGAGATTCTGGGGCGCCTCTGGATTACGAAGAAAAAGCAATATTGGAAGATATTTATCCGAAAATTAAACATTTACTCAACGATAAAGGGATCAAAGCGATTGAAGAACAAGGTGTGTACGTAGTAGATGAAGATGGCGATTTAACTACGCCCTGCGTAGATAAAAATAAAGAGTGTGCATATGTTCTTTTTGAAGGCGGAATTACAAAATGCGCAATAGAAAAAGCCTATGAAGAGGGGATAGTCGACTGGAAAAAGCCGATTTCCTGCCACTTGTATCCAATACGTATTACAAAGTATCCGGAGTTCGAAGCATTAAATTATGATCGTTGGCACATTTGTCACGATGCATGCACCTTCGGGAGAGAGCTTAAAGTGCCAGTATATAGTTTTCTTAAAGGGCCGCTTATCCGTAAATATGGAGAAGACTGGTATAAAGAATTAGAAAATGCTGCCGCTATACTTTAGTGATTTGGTTTCAACACATACAGATGCTGTTCAAATCAAATTTCTTGTAATTTTTTTCTTTGATAATATACATAGAAACAATACTTTTTCTGGAAAGAATGGTATCGCCCTTAAAATTTGGATTGGAAGAGCGTAGTATTACCTTGCTTTTATCTGCGTGTTCAAAAACCAGCTTGATGCTTCGTAAACCATTACATTCATCATCTGTCATCACTACATAGGCTTCTCCCCACTGCAGTACGTCGAAGTTGTAAATCTGTTTTACAGCGATAATGTCGCCCGATGCATATTTTGGATACATGCTATCACCATAAACCGGAAGATAAGCTGTGCAGTCATTAAAAGGGCGGTAATTGACAAAATATTCTGCTTTTTCTTCTTTCAAAACCGGTGTTTCCATTTCTGCTAAACTGATATCGAAGTATGGAACACCTTCCTTTACTTCAGAAATTACCGGACCTTTTTTCAGGAACATTTCTCCAATTCCGGTTTCCAGCCAGTGAAGGTTTACTTGAAATGTTGCTTCCAATCGGAATTTTATTGAGTTGGAAATGCCCATACCATCTTTTCCACGTAACACATCTGAAAAAGAACCCTGCTTGATGTTTAGCTTTTCAGCAAAGTCTTTTTGCGTTCGAAAATTGAGGGTATTCATAATCAATCGTAATCTTTCATTTTCAGTCATCGGAAATATATATAGAGTATCGAATAAATATAGAAATATGAAAATTTTTGTATATATTTGATTTACATCCCATAAGGTACAAAAATATTTTAAATGTTGATGAACATGGTGATGAATACTAAAGCTGACTTTCCTGAAGTTGTTGAATTTTTTGGCGGCTTGGATATGCATGAACAACATTTGCTTTTCGAAAGCTGGAGCTCAAGATTAATTTCAGAATCCACAGAATTAAGTCCGGTTTTACCATTCGATTTGTGGAATCTGCAAGAACAACTTGCAACATTTTTAAATATGGGTGTCACGCTTAACGCTATGTTGACAGAAGAGTGTGTAGCCAACCTTGAAATGTTTAAATTGGCACTGCCAATTATGGACATTGATCATTTCCATTATCTTTCAGCTGAGGAGTATAAAGATCCTTTTAAAACACTGAAAGCGATTTTTGCAGAAGTGAGTTTTCATGAGGTATTGTTACAACTCGACTTTTGCATGTGGGAAGGGCTCTTTATTCCATATGAAGACTTGCTGAAGGAACTACAAAATGTTGAATCTTTGCTAAAGAAGCTTATGTTGATTGGCCACTGGACCGCGCTTTTAGATACTATAAAGAGAGGATATCCGGATTTTGACAAGCCTGTAAATTCTTGTACTTCCAGTAGCGAAATACAACATCCGTACACAATTTTGGAAGAGTTTTTTCATGGAATGACGTTAGGTAGTTATCGGGGAATATTACGGGATTGGATGAGGTCAGCTTCCTCTATTGAGAGGAGTCTGGACAATCCGGTACAAATTTTATATTTTAAGGAAAAGTTGATTAAAGTTTTAAAAGCCGCATTTATAGTTGGGAAATTCCGTGTTAAATATGAGCCCAGTCGACTATATTATGGCCAACGCAAACCCTTTCGTGAATGGATTGTCCAAGTTCGGCAACAGCAGGTAGAAAGTTTTTCTTCAATACAGGCCGATTTTGAACTGGTTTGTCTGGAAAAAAGTTACCAGGATAGACCACTGGAGTATCTGCGTAAAACGCTAACACTAGATCGGATTCAAAATATTTGTAAGGGGTTAGACTATTGGCTAGAAGCCGCATTAGATAAAAGTGATGACCTGGATGATGTTAAAGAAAATTTTAAGTTTTCACTTTTCGATGATCTGGAGCAGTTAATGGAAGCAATCTTTGCAACGATAGCGGGGATTCCCTCGAGCCCGGTAAATTTATAAACCGATATAAATCAATATTTTCAATAGATAAAATTACAGCGGTATCGAAGTCGAAATACAAAGTTTTGATTTAGGATGTCTTTTACAATCGATCTTCTTCCTAAAACTGAGTAAATCAATATTAAATCTCTACTTTTAATCGAATCTTATTTGATTTTCGTATAATCTGTGTTACTTTAGGAGGAGAAAATCAATTAATTGCTGTGAAAAAAATTCTAATCACTGGTGGTGCAGGCTTTATAGGTTCGCATGTTGTACGCCGCTTTGTTAATCAATACCCTCAATATGAGATTGTAAATTTAGACAAATTGACCTATGCAGGCAATTTGGCCAATTTAACGGATATCGAAAATAAGCCAAATTATCGGTTTGTGAAGGAAGATATTGCAGATGCAGAAGCGATGAATGCGCTTTTCCAGAAAGAGAATTTTGATGCGATAATCCATCTTGCGGCAGAAAGCCATGTAGATCGTTCTATCGCAGATCCAACAGCTTTTGTAATCACAAATGTAATCGGTACAGTAAACTTATTAAATGCTGCGCGCGAGTTCTGGAAAGGCGACTATGATAAAAAGCGTTTTTATCATGTAAGTACAGATGAAGTATATGGCGCTCTGGGTGAAACCGGAATGTTCACCGAGGAAACTTCATATGACCCGCATAGCCCTTATTCAGCTTCTAAAGCCAGTTCTGATCACTTTGTGCGTGCATATCACGATACTTATGGAATGGATTGTGTAATCTCAAATTGCTCAAACAACTACGGTTCGCATCATTTTCCTGAAAAGTTAATTCCATTGGCTATTAATAATATTAAAAACAACAAACCCGTTCCTGTCTATGGAAAAGGAGAGAATGTTCGCGATTGGCTTTGGGTAGAAGATCATGCTAGAGCAATTGACGTAATTTTCCACCAATCTAAAACCGGAGATACTTATAATATCGGTGGTCATAACGAATGGAAAAATATTGATTTGATTCATTTGTTGTGCAACATTATGGACGAGAAATTAGGTAGAGAAGCAGGAGAATCCGCAAAATTGATTACTTATGTTACGGATCGTGCCGGTCATGATTTGCGTTACGCAATTGATTCTACAAAATTGCAGAAGCAATTGGATTGGGTTCCAAGTTTGCAATTTGAGGAAGGTTTAGCTAAAACAGTAGATTGGTATCTGCAAAATGAAGAATGGCTAAATAATGTGACCTCAGGTAATTATCAAAGCTATTACGAAAATCAATACAGCAACAAATAGTGCATGGAAATTGAACAAACAGGATTAAAAGACTGTATTATCATCAAACCTAGAATATTTGATGATCCGCGAGGATATTTTTTTGAAAGTTTCAACAAAAATACTTTTGAAGAAAAAACTGGTCTTTCTGCAAATTTCGTGCAAGATAACCAGTCATTTTCTTCATATGGCGTAATCAGAGGTTTGCATGCCCAAACCGGAGAACATGCTCAAGCCAAATTGGTTCGCGTTTTAAAAGGTGAAGTTTTGGATGTCGCAGTAGATGCCCGTCCGGGTTCCCCAACTTTTGGTAAACATGTAGCGGTAAAGCTAAGTGCCGAAAATAAGTTACAATTGTATATTCCACGTGGGTTTTTGCATGGTTTTGCTGTGTTGAGTGAAACAGCTGAATTTTTTTACAAATGTGATAATTTCTATAATAAAGATTCTGAAGGCGGAGTTTTATACAACGATCCTGAGTTAAACATTGATTGGATTATTCCAGCTGAGGATCATTCAATATCGGATAAAGACCTTATTTTGAAAACATTTTCAACAATGTATCATGTCTAAAATACTTGTGATAGGAGCAGGCGGCCAGTTGGGGCAATGCTTGAAAACAGTTGCAGAACGAAGAGGTATTTCTGATGTTATTTTCCCTGCAGAGCAGGAAGCGAATATTCTTCAGACCGAAGTTTTAGCCCAGTTACTTGAACACGAACGCCCATCTTTTGTTGTTAACTGTGCGGCTTACACTGCGGTAGATAAAGCGGAAGACGAGCAAGAAGTGGCAAAGGCAGTTAATGAAACTGGAGCTGCTAATCTGGCTCAGGCATGTAAATTATCTGGTGCTGTTTTAATACATGTATCAACAGATTTTGTATTTGGTGGTGAAACTGTAAAATTGCTAACGGAAGATGATATTGCCAATCCAATTAATGTATATGGCTTAACCAAGCTAGATGGAGAAAAAGCCGTTCAAGATATCTTGCCAGAGCACTATATTTTAAGAACAAGCTGGTTGTATTCTGAATTCGCAAACAATTTTGTGAAAACAATGTTGAAGCTGGGCGCCGATAGGGACGAGTTGAACATTATTGCAGATCAAGTTGGAACACCAACTTATGCTATCGACCTGGCGAATGCGATTTTTGATTTAGCAGCATCTGTAACACCCAAATATGGTGTTTATCATTACAGTAATGAAGGAGTAACCTCATGGTTTGATTTTGCAAAAGCAATTTTCCAAATCAGTGGTACGGATGTTAAAGTTAACCCAATTCCAGGATCGGCTTATCCAACGAAAGCGACCAGGCCTGCCTTTTCAGTAATGGACAAAAGCAAAATTAAAAATACATTCAATCTGGAAATTCCTTATTGGAGAGATAGTCTGGTAGAGTGCATTAAACAGATTAAAAACAATTAACTGGGAAATCTGTCGGTTTTACCACTTTAGAAACCGCAAAATAAGACAAATATGAAAGGCATAATCCTCGCTGGTGGCAGCGGAACACGTTTACACCCCTTAACATTGGCATGCAGCAAGCAAATGATGCCCGTGTACGACAAACCGATGATTTATTATCCATTGTCTACATTGATGCTGGCGGGAATACGGGAAATTCTGATTATTTCTACTCCTCACGATCTTCCAAATTTTCAGAAACTTTTAGGTGATGGAAAAACTCTTGGCTGTTCATTTACTTACGCCGTTCAGGCAGAACCAAATGGTTTGGCGCAGGCTTTTGTTATTGGAGAAGAATTTATCGGAAACGACAAAGTTGCTTTGGTTTTGGGAGATAATATTTTTCACGGGGATGGAATGGCAAAATTACTTCAGGCCAGTTCAAATCCGGATGGGGGAGTTGTTTTTGCTTACCAGGTTTCAGATCCGGAACGCTATGGCGTGGTAGAGTTTGATCAGGAAAATAAGGTAATCTCAATTGAAGAAAAACCTACTGCACCTAAATCTGATTACGCAGTTCCCGGACTTTATTTCTATGACAATGAAGTCGTAGAAATTGCTAAAAATATTAAACCTTCACCTCGCGGTGAATATGAGATAACCGATATAAATAAAGTATATCTTGAACGCGGTAAATTAAAAGTTGGTGTTTTAAGTCGCGGTACAGCATGGTTAGATACCGGCACTTTTACTTCTTTAATGCAAGCCGGACAATTTGTTCAGATTATTGAGGAAAGACAAGGGCTGAAAATTGGCTGTATTGAAGAGGTCGCTTACCGTATGGGTTTTATCACAGCAGAAGAACTTCGGGCAATAGCTACACCATTAGTGAAAAGCGGATACGGAAGCTATTTGTTAAAACAGATCAAATAGAAAAAATCTATAATGTATTGTTCGCCATTTCAGAATGCTGGAATGGCGTTTTCTTTTAGGGCCATCACACAAAAAAATTATAGCTTATATTTGCCAATCAATAAAGTGATATGGATAAACAATTACAGATAGCAATTGTCGGACTTGGTTATGTAGGTTTGCCACTAGCCATTGCTTTTGCGCATCAGTACAGTGTGGTTGGTTACGATATCAATACCAAACGAGTTGATGAACTGAATACAGATTTCGACTTGACTAAGGAAGCAGATTTAGAAGAACTGCACAACTTGAAGCTTGGGGGGCAATTACGTTTCACCTCAACAATAGATGAAACCTCCTCATGTAACGTCTTTATTGTGACGGTCCCAACACCGGTTGATGAGTTTAAAGCACCGGATTTGTCTCCACTTTTAACGGCGACTAAAGCTATCGCTCTTCGGATTAAAAAAGGAGATATTGTTATTTATGAATCCACTGTATATCCCGGGTGTACAGAAGAAGATTGTGTTCCGATCCTTGAAGAATACTCTGGATTACGGTATAATGTGGATTTTTATTGTGGATATTCACCAGAACGGATTAATCCGGGAGATAAAGTAAATACGCTTACCAAAATAAAGAAAGTAACATCTGGTTCTACACCAGAAATTGCTGAATATATAGATAAACTCTATGCATCCATCATCACCGCCGGTACACACTTAGCGCCAAGTATTAAGGTCGCCGAAGCTGCGAAAGCGATTGAAAATGCACAACGAGATATTAATATTTCTTTCATGAATGAACTTGCGTTGATTTTTGATAGAATGGATATTGATACAACTGATGTATTGGCTGCGGCATCTACAAAATGGAATTTCCTCAATTTTCGGCCGGGTTTGGTTGGCGGGCATTGCATAGGTGTAGATCCATATTATTTAACACATAAAGCAGAAGCGCTTGGTTATATACCGGAAGTTATCCTTTCAGGGCGAAGAGTAAATGATAACATGGGTTTCTTTGTTGCCAACAAGTGTATCAAGCTTTTGGCGGCGGCAAAGAAAGCGATTAACGGATCAAAAGCACTGGTTTTAGGTTTTACATTTAAGGAAAATTGCCCTGATTTTAGAAATACCAAAGTAATTGACGTGGTAAATGAATTGAAATCTTTTTCAATGGAAGTTCATATTCACGATCCTTGGATTGATCCCCAGCGTGTACAATCCGAATATAATTTAACCGTAAACTCGGATCTTAAACCAGATGAGAACTACGATTTGATTATTTTGGCTGTTGCACATCATCAGTTTCGGGGACTGGATTTTGCTTCATATAAAGCTAAGGGTACAATTATTTTCGATGCAAAATCTTTTATCGATCGGGAATTTATCGACGCCAGGTTATAATTTCTACACAACCTAGTAAAGGTTATAGTTGATAAATGCTCTATTAAGCAAAGCATGGCGATTTCAAAATTATTGCGTTTGGTTGCTATTCCTAAAAACAATCCGGAGATAAATGATCCGGACAAAATGATTTAAAAACTTATAACTAAAATTATCACATGAAGGTTGCACTTATCACCGGCGTAACAGGTCAGGACGGCGCGTATTTAGCTGAGTTCTTGTTGAAAAAAGGATATATGGTACACGGTTTGAAACGTAGATCGTCATCATTCAATACCGATCGTATTGATCATTTATACCAGGACCAACACGAAAGTAATGTAAACTTCAAACTTCATTATGGTGATTTAACCGATTCTACCAACCTGATTCGCATCATCCAGGAAACACAGCCCGATGAAATTTATAATCTGGCCGCGATGAGCCATGTTCACGTAAGTTTTGAAATGCCGGAGTATACAGCGAATGCCGATGGAATTGGTACATTAAGATTATTAGAGGCCATTAGGATTCTTGGTTTAACCTCAAAAACTAAAATTTATCAGGCATCTACTTCAGAGTTGTATGGTTTGGTTCAGGCAGTTCCGCAATCAGAAACTACGCCATTTTATCCAAGATCGCCTTATGCGGCTACGAAAATGTATACTTATTGGATTACGGTGAACTATCGCGAAGCCTATAATATGTATGCCTGCAATGGTATCTTGTTTAATCATGAGAGTCCACTTCGAGGCGAAACTTTCGTGACACGAAAAATTACCCGTGCAGCAGCGAAAATTGCACTTGGTTTGCAAAACTGTCTATATCTTGGAAACCTTTCTGCCCAACGCGACTGGGGGCATGCGAAAGATTATATTGAAGCGATGTGGTTGATTCTGCAACAGGAAAAAGCCGAAGATTTTGTAATTGCGACTGGAATTACAACGCCTGTTCGCGATTTTGTTCGGATGTCTTTTGCTGAGCTGGGTATTGATGTAGAGTTTTCAGGTAAAGATGAAAACGAAAAAGGGGTTATTGTTGGCCTCGATGTTGATCAGTTGACCGCTTTAGGAATTGATTACAGCAAACTATATCTGGGTTCTACAGTTGTGAAAGTTGATCCTAAATATTTCCGTCCAACGGAAGTTGACTTGCTACTTGGCGATCCAACGAAATCTAAAACACAATTGGGTTGGGAACCCAAATATGATCTGCCTGCTTTAGTAAAAGACATGGTTTATGCAGACCTCACACTCATGAAAAAAGATGAGTTTCTCCGTGGTTCAGGATTTAAAACGCTGAATTATTTCGAATAGAAAAAATTACTCTTACTCCGTGAAAAGTCTACGGGGAAAAGTTCTTGAATGCAACTGAGGAATTCCTTAAGCAACGATTTCCGCGTGATTATATATCACCATCGTGTGACTTTAATTCATTTAATTCAGTCATATAAAGATTACAAATTGTATACAATTTGTTTTAATTTGGTTTTACCTTCACACTGCAGTATACTCATTACCATATCATTAATGTTCTGTAGCAAAATCTAAGTATTTTATACTTGTTTTTGTTACAAAACTATTGTTTTGTATTTAAAGTTCTTATCTTTATCTCCCAGATGAACTAGACATCCCCATATTATCCAGTCTGTACATCAATCACCTATTTTTGAAAAACTTTTATGGCTTTTATGAGCAAATGTATTTAAATCCCAATTTTCTTGTGTTAACCTCGTTTAGATATTAAAGTTTTACACCCTTATTAATAAGTTTATGTTAAGTTTTTTTAGTAAAAAGAGCAAGATAACGGATATTTCTTGGTTGGGAGTAGATATGCATTCGCATATTCTTCCCGGAATAGACGACGGATCGCCGGATGTCGATACCAGCTTAAGATTTGTAAAATCGCTTGAAAACTTAGGTTATAGCCATCTTATTGCTACCCCCCACATTTACAAGGAGCTTTATCCGAATACTATCGAAACTATATCAGAAGCAAAAAAATCACTGCAGAATGCATTGGACGGACAGGGTGTATCTTTAAAACTAGATTCCGCTGCCGAATATATGATCGATCAGGATTTTGATTTGGACGCAGAGTTGTGCCCGGTTCAGAAGAAACATCTTTTAATCGAAATGTCTTATTTGAACGAAAGTCCTAATATCAGTCAGCGGGTTTTCGATGTAGAGATTAAAGGTTTCACACCTATTTTGGCGCATCCAGAGCGGTATACATTTTATTTTAAAGACAAAACACGACTAAAACGTTTCAAAGAAAAAGGATGTTTACTTCAACTTAACTTGTTATCTGTTATGGGGTATTATGGCAAAGAAGTTAAACAACTTGCAGAATATCTGCTGAAAGAAAACATGTATGATTTGGCAGGTACAGATCTTCATCATGATAAACATTTAGACACATTAACAAATGCAGTACAATCTGGTAAGTTGTATGAAATTATCGGTCACTATCCATTTAAAAATAAAGAATTGTTTCAGCATCAATTTGACTCTGTAATTTAATCCCCGGAAAATCATCATTCAAATGGGAACATACTTAGATTGTTAAAATTTATCAATCTAATCCTAAGAACAATCCTAATCAAATAAATTTGTATTTTTGAGGCACTAATTCGTAGCAAATGATTCGAAAAATTGTTCTTGTTGAAAATTTTCGTGATCATTGCGATTGCGAATTTTTGTAAACTACCTATACATGAAGTTTAAAAGTCTATTCAAAATTGCCCTCTTTTTCTGTTTTCTGATTATTTCTCAAACATCGTTTGCCCAAACTAATTATTCAGATATCAAGGTAGATGAGCTAAGTGATGCGAAAATCAAAGAGCTGATGCAGCGTGCAGAATCAATGGGGTATTCTGATGCACAACTTGAGCAACTGGCCGTAGCACAGGGCATGAAACAAACCGAGGTTGATAAACTACGTACACGGGTAGAAAAAATCAGGAAACAAGATGGCTCACAAAGCTCTTCATCTGGCGGAGACGCTACACTTACGAAGCCATTTGTAGATATAGAACGCACCCGAACTGCAACCAATCAAAAAAGGGCAGATTCTGCATTAAAGGCTAGCCAAACAGCCGCCACAACAACACCGAAAGCCAAAGTTTTCGGTCAGGAGCTTTTCGCCTTATCTGCATTGCAGTTTGAGCCAAACCTAAGAATGGCTACACCAAAAGGTTATATTATCGGACCTGATGATGAGTTATTGATTGACATCACCGGTGATAATGAAGTGAGTTACAAATCAAAAGTAAGTCCGGATGGTACAATCCGTATTCAATACGCGGGGTTAATATCTGTGGGCGGTTTAAGTATCGAACAGGCAATTTCAAAAATAAAATCTTCTCTATCATCTACTTATCCCGCAATGCGGACAGGTAGAACTTCTGTTTCTGTAACATTAGGTAATATAAAAAGTATCGCTGTTACCGTCGTCGGCGAAGCAATGAAACCTGGCACCTACACAATTTCTTCGCTAGCTTCTCTTTTTAACGTTTTAAATATTTCTGGAGGCCCGAGTGCCAATGGTACTTTCAGGAATATCCAGATCGTACGCAACAATAAAATTATTAATACGGTAGATATATATGACTTTCTGTTAAATGGAATCCAGAAAGGAAACATTCGATTGCAAGATCAGGATGTAATTAACATTCCGGTTTATTCAACACGAATTGAACTCTCAGGAGAAATAAAAAGGCCGGCAATTTTTGAGATGAAAAATGCAGAAACTCTGGCAGATGCATTACGTTTTGCCGGTGGTTTTGCTGATGATGCATATTCTGCACAAATTAAAGTGCTGCAAAATACCAATCGGGAACGTAAGGTTAGTGACATTAACGAAGCAGATTTTGCAACTTATAAACCAAAAAACGGAGATAAATTTGTTGTAGAAAAAATTCTTGATCGCTTTGCGAATCGTGTAGTGATTGAAGGAGCCGTTTTTCGTCCTGGCCAATATGAAGTTGATGAACAGCTGACTTTAAAAAAATTGATTTTAAAAGCCGATGGTTTAAAAGAAGATGCTTTTTTAAATAGAGGTTATATATCGAGGTTAAATGCAGACAATAGTCTGGCTTTAGTATCTTTTGATGTAGCTAAAATTATGAATGGTACAGAGCCTGATATCAAAATTCAGCGCGAAGATAAAGTAACCATAAACTCAAAGTTCGATTTGAGAGACGAATACAGAGTAAGTATACAAGGTGAAGTTAGGCAGCCGGGAACGTTTAATTTTGGCGATGGAATGAATCTTGAGTCTTTAATTCAAATGGCCGGCGGTTTCCGAGAAGGAGCAACGCCGAACCGAATTGAAATTTCCCGTAGGATCAAAAATAGTGATGCAACTTCCGCATCAGCACAAACTGCAGAAGTGTTTACTGTAAATGTAGATCCTGATCTTAATGTTCAGGATAAAGGTTTTGAGCTTAAACCTTTCGATATCGTTTCTATAAGAAGTTCAGAAACCTATCATGTACAAAGTCAGATTAAAGTTGAAGGCGAAGTTTTGTATCCAGGAATTTATACTATAACTAAAAAAGATGAGCGTATTTCTGACGTTATAAAACGCGCCGGTGGGTTAAGTCCGCTGGCTTATGTTGAAGGAGCATCTTTACGTAGAACGGCAATTGGTGGCCCAAGAATGGACAGTTTGGAAACTGCAAGAGAAGAAAGAGAAAAGCTTCTGAATTTGCAACGTTTGAAGCAATCTGGCGCGAGAGATACTACAAGTTTAGATAAAGATCTTGCTGTATTGAGAAGTGATTTAGTAGGTATTGATCTGGAACGTATTTTGGAAAAACCTTTATCAAAATATGATCTTATTTTGGAAAATGGAGATATTATCCGTGTACCTAAAGAACAACAAACTGTTCGCGTTACCGGAGAAGTTTTAAAACCCAACAGCATTGTATACCGAAGAGGAAAAAGTTTTTCAGGTTACATTAGCGGCTCTGGAGGATTTAGCTATAATGCATATAAAAAAGGCGCATATATCGTGTATTCAAACGGATCGGTAGCGGCAAACCGTAAATTTTTATTCTTCAATAATTTTCCGAAAGTGAAGCCGGGCGCTGAGATTTTTGTGCCTAAACGCGCCGAGCGAGAGCGTTTAAATGCAGCCACATTTATTGGATTATCTACTGCACTTGCATCTTTGGCTGCTATTATCGTTACTTTGATCCGCTAGTTATGTCTGAAAACGCAAGTAAAGAGATCACGTTAAAAGAAATGGCACTCAAAGTAAATGAGTGGTTCAAATATTTAAAATCCAAATGGTTGGTGCTTTTAATTGGATGTTTGTGTGGAGCCGTATTGGGATTTTTATACGCAAGTTATAAGAAGCCAAAATATGTGGCCATAAGTACCTTTGCACTGGAAGATTCAAATGCTGGCGGAGGCTTAGGTCAGATGGCTGGATTGGCCTCAATAGTTGGAATAGATATAGGTGGCGGCGGAAACGGGGGTGTTTTCCAGGGCGATAATTTAATTGAGCTTTACAAATCGCGTACAATGATTCAACAAGCGCTATTGACCGAGGCGAATTTTGACGGCAAAAAGCAATTGTTAATTGATCGGTATATAGATTTTAATAGATTAAGAGATCAGTGGGCGGAAAAACCGTATTTAAAAAACATTGATTTTCATAAAACACAGGATGAACATTTGACGCGTGCACAAGACAGTATCTTGGGCGCTGTAGTTAAAGAGATTGGCCGTGTTAATTTAGTGGTTACCAAACCAGATAAAAAACTTAGTATTTTGAAAGTTCAGGTAACTTCTAAAGATGAGTTTTTCTCAAAAGCGTTTAATGATCAAATTGTTAAAAACGTGAACGAATTTTATGTGCTTACGAAGACCAAAAAATCTTTGCAAAATGTTGCGATTCTTCAACATCAGGCAGATTCTGTTAAACGCCAATTAAATGGTGCGCTTGAAGGAATGGCTGCATTAACAGATGTTAATCCCAATGCTAATCCCGCCAGGCAGATTTTAAAAGTTCCATCACAAAAAAGACAGGTTGATGCGCAGGCAAATACAGCAATATTAACAGAGTTGGTGAAAAACCTGGAAATGTCTAAAGTTTCTCAGCGAAAGGAGATGCCATTAATCCAAATGATAGATGCACCAGTTTTGCCACTTAACAAAGTAGAAACAACAAAAACACAAGGCATACTAGCCGGATTTTTTCTTACTGGTTTTTTATTGTCTTGTTTCCTGATTGCTAGAAATGGTTTCTTATCAATGATCAGATAAATGTCGGGACTGAAGAAAAATATTGTTTATAATACACTTCTTTCCCTTTCTCAAATTCTGTTTCCTTTAATCACGTTTCCATACGCATCTCGTGTTTTGGGACCAGATGGTATGGGTGCAGTAAATTTTGCCGATAGTTTTATCACCTATTTCCTGATTTTTTCTGCCTTAGGTATTCCGCTTTACGGTGTGCGCGAAATCGCGAAAGTTAAAGGAGACCGACTTGCGCTTGGCAAAGTTTTTTCTGAATTGATTTTTATTCACCTGGCAACATCGTTAATTTCCATTGTTATTCTTCTCGCAATTAGTCTGGTCAACCAGAAAATGTATTCTAATTTTATGTTGTATCAAATCGGGATGTTTATCTTGTTGGGCAATGTATTTATAGCAGAATGGTTTTTTCAAGGCATAGAAAAATTCAAATATATTGCCGTTCGTACCGTTTCCATCAGACTTTTAACAATCATTTTGCTGTTTGTTTTTGTTCATTCTACCGAAGATAGAAATATATATTACGCACTTAATTTGTTGGCAACAGTTTTGGCGGCAGCCACCAATATGTTTGCGGTACAACGTATGGTTCCAATTTCTTTTCAGAAACTGGAATTGAAAAGACATTGGAAACCGCTGTTCATTATTTTTTCTAACAGCATAATCACCACTATTTATTTGGTTTTTGATACGATAATTCTCGGTTTTTTAACTGCAGATGTATACGTTGGTTACTACGCCGCTGCCATGCGGATCAGTAAATTATCATTGGCGATAATCGGAGTTTTATCGGCGGTACTTTTGCCTCGCTTAACTGTAGCTTTTAAAGATGGCAACCATGAAGAAGCTAAAAAACTCTTAAATACATCAATCAGTTTTGTAATTTTTGCGAGCATTCCCATAGCCTTTGGTACATATTGCCTTGCTCCGGAGATTATAGCACTTTTTGCCGGCAATAAATACGAATCAGCAGTTGGCTCGTTGCAAATTTTATGCTTCATTGTCATTTTTGTGGGTATTGCGCAGGTTTACGCACATCAGATTTTATTGCCGCTACATCAAGAGCGGAAAATTTTATTCGCTTCCATTATCGGTGTTGTAATTAGTCTCAGTTTAAATTTTGTACTGATTCCGTCACTAAAACAAAACGGTGCGGCCATTAGCTCGCTTGCTACAGAATGTTGTGTAACCATGGCACTTTTCTATTTTTCTTTCAAATTATTTAGGTTGAAATTTCCGATTATGCAACTTGTGCAGGCTATCATCAGCGCGGCGTTGTTTTTAGCAATTCGCTATGCCGTTGTTCAGATTACCAATACACCGATTCTGGTTATTGCCTTAACAGTGCCCGTTTCTGCAATTACCTATTTTTTGCTGCAGGTTTTTGTATGGAAAAACCGCACAGTACTTAATGTTTTGAGTGGCTTTGGGCCGTTAAAATTTCTTCAAAAAATACCTTAATATGCAAGCTTGTATCATCATTCCGATATATTCTGATCAGATTAAACCCTTTGAAGAAATCTCAATGCAGCAATGCTTTAGCGTACTAGGTGCACATCAGATTTATTTTATTCTTCCAAAAAGACTGGAAAAATTCATCAGACAAAATAAATACATTGCTGAAGGAAAAGCAAAATACAAAACCTTTAATGACGATTTTTTTAAAGATATCCCTTCCTATAATCGCCTAATGATGTTTTCGGGTTTGTATAAATCCTTTCTGAATTACGACTATATGTTGATTTATCAGCTAGATGCTTTCGTGTTTAAAGACGAACTTTTAAAATGGTGTAATAAAGGTTACGACAATATTGGAGCACCGCTTTTTGAAGGACATGATTTTGCAAAATCAGATAGTCCGCTGGTGAGTTTGGGCAATGGCGGTTTCTGCCTGCGCAATATAAAAACGTGTTATCAGATTAGCACTACTTTTAAGAAATTAAAATTTGTAAGAACTTTCGATGATGTTAATCGTCCGTTTTACATCAATTTTTACAGATATATTAAACATCAGCTCATCTATATTTATTCGGGATATCCATTTCAACCAATCATAAATGAAGATTTGTTTTGGGCGGAAGTTATTCCAGAAAATTTTCCTGATTTTAAAATGCCAACAATAGCTGAAGCCATCAATTTTAGTTTTGAAGTAAATCCGAGCGTGTTGTATGAAATCACAAATCATGAATTGCCCTTCGGTTGTCACGCATGGTGGAAGTATGATTTTAACTTTTGGAAAAGCCATATAGAGAAATTTGGATACCAATTGGGCTAGTCTAATGTTATAAAAATTTGCACATTTGTAACCTATGGGAATAAAACTGCGCTTGTTACAATCTAATGATGATGCTTATTATCTCGATTGCATAGACGAGCTCTATCGTACGATTGAAAAGGATTCTTCTTTTTCTGAAGTGCAACGCAAGCTTGTTCCTTTTAGTCGTGTAAAATCTTTTCTAATCCGGAAAATGATTCATTTTCCTTTGCTTTATAAATTGAGATTTGGATCCGGTAAAAATGCTACAGTGAATTTTGCTTCAATGATCAGTGGCGATTTTCGGTTGTTAATGCCTTACGCATTTTCTTCGCGGTTAAATTTTATTTACATGTACGATGTTTGGCCGCGTTTTCACAAATGGATCTTTCCGCTGCTCGATTTTTTTAACGTACGCTACGTTTTCTTTTCTTCTAAACAGGTATTTGAAATCTTTACATCTAAATATCCGAGAATAAAATGTAAAGCGGTTTGGTTGCCTGAAGCACTAAAAGCGGATGATTACGATAGCAAAGTTTTAAAAGAGAGAACTATAGATGTTTTGGAGTTCGGCCGGATGTACGATAGCTACCACAACCAGATTACCGGTCCGCTTAAAACCGCAGGATTAAATCACATATATCGAACAGCAGAAATGCCTTTCCTTTTTCCAGATAAGACAACCTTCACAAATGCTTTGGCATCTGCTAAAATTGTAATTTGTGTTCCTTCAAATATCACACATCCAAACAGGGCAGAATATATCTCTTCAATGACTTTAAGATATCTTCAGGCAATGGCATCCAAATGTTTAGTAGTTGGGATATTGCCCTCTGATATGTTTGAAGTTTTCGGATACAATCCGATTGTTGAAATTGATGAAAATCGACCGGCAGAACAGTTGTTGGATATTTTGAATCAATATGAAAGTTATCAGTCTCTGATTGAGAAAAACTACGATGAGGTTTTGAAAAAACATCAGTGGTTAAACCGTTGGGACATAATTAAAGCTAAAATGCTGGAGGAAATATGAAAGAACCACTCGTAAGCATTATCATTCCTTCTTATAATTACGCACATCTTATTGAAGAAACTTTATTTAGTGTAGTACGGCAGCGTTATCAGAATTGGGAATGCATTATTATTGATGATGGTTCTACCGATCAAACTGTTTCTGTTGTTAACAATTTTATTAGTCAATATCCAACACATTCTTTCACATTTAAAGTTGTCGAAAATGGAGGAACGTCAGCCACAAAAAACCAGGGTATCCAACTTGCACAAGGTAAATACGTACAGTTTTTAGATGCCGATGATTTGTTAAGTGAAGAGAAGTTGGCCCACCAGGTTGCATTGGCAGAAAGAGAAAATACCGGATTGGTATTCTCTGGATCAAAATTTTTCGCAGGGCAGTTTGCACAGCCGGAAATTATCCAGAAATATCCCGAAGGTTTTTTGGCCACAAAAACGTTAGAAAAAAAGAATCTTTTTGAACATTTGGTGCGGAACAATATATTAACCATCAACAGCGCCTTGGTATCTAAAGAGCTCGTTGTTAAAGCTGGAATGTTCGATGCCGATTTGAAAAACAATGAGGATTGGCTGTTTTGGTTTAAAGTTGCACAACTTCATCCGAAGTTCATTTTCGATGACAATCCAAAATCTATTGCATGGATCCGCGTTCATGGAAACAGCGCCATGACCAATCATGCAAAAATGTTTAACGGAGAAGTTGTTGTGCGTCAATATATGGATGAGGTGTTTTCTAATGCCGGAAACAGTGAAGATCAAAAGCATTTAAAAAAACTGAATCTTGATTTATTGGCTTTACATCAAATCCGTTCGTTAAGTATCGCCGCTGGCATGAAATATATTTTCAGTAGTTTTATCCGCAATCCGGTTCAGGGCTTTGCTTTGTTGTGGCAGGGAGCTTTCAAACTTAGTGTCAGATTTATAAAAACATAAAAAATTAATGGATAAAAAGTTATATCTGCTAATTCTCGCCATCGCGGGATTCATTGCGTTAGATGTATATCTTGTTTATCGCTATGCATCCTGGGGATGTACAATTGGAGAATTAGTCCCATTTTCTGGTTTTATGTTAACTGCGCAGGCGCTAACCATATTTTCTGTTATCAGATTCAATCAGTTCATAAACCCTTTTACCATCTACAGTCTTTTTATTTATATCGCCGGCTTTTCATTTCTGGTGTTATCTGATCGACAGGAGGAATATAGTTTCGAGTTTATGCTTGTGATATTTCTCAGTGTACTTTGTTTTATTATAGGGGGCCTGGTTGCCATGAAAACCTATGCTTTCAGTTTAAAAAGTTACATTCCTCCTTTAAGTCAGCGCTTGAGTTTGGGGTTTTTATTGTTGGTTTTCATAATTGGTATCGCTGTTTTCGTGATGGAAATCAGGCAATTGGGTTACCTTCCGATTTTAAATCTTGGAAATGCCGCTGTTTATGATGATTTGAATGAAAAAGACGTTACGCCTTTGCACAATTTTATTGTTCTGAATTCTGTATTGCCAGCAATGTTCTACATCCTTTTTAAAAAGAAAACAATCCGTTTCTGGCAGTTTTTATTGCTTACAGCAGTTTCTAGTTTCATTATTCTGAATTTTTTCAGCAGGCAAATCATCGTTTTGTTTCTATTTGCGATGTTAATGGCATACAGTTATTACAAAACAATTCCCATCGTTCGGTTACTGTCTATCGGAGTTGTTTGTGTTGTTTTATTTATTGTTTTGGGAAAACTACGTGGCGGATCATCTGAAGACGGTCAATCAATGTCTGTAAATGAATTTTTGAGGGATTACGGCGATATTACTAAACCGACAAACATTATTGAAACCTATCTTTCGCTCTATGGAGCAGTTAATTTTTCTGCAGCAAATGCGATTGTAAATAATGCTCAGCGAGATTCTTATGTAAGTTATGGGGTTTACGTGGCGCGTCCGGTAATTACATTGTTGCCTGTAGATAAAAATCAAACGTACCCGCTTTTGTATAGCTCGTATTCTAACATCGGAACCTATTTGGTAGATCCGTTTTTGGATTTTCGGTGGTTTGGTGTTTTAATTTTTAACTTCCTTTATGGGTTACTTTCTGTGAACTCCTTTAAAAACTATGCAGCCAAAAATGGAGAGTACTACATTGTAGAATGGTCACTATTTATCTTTTGTATCTTCATGTGCGCATTTACCAATTTCTTTCACATGTTTTTTGTGGCTTTCTTTTTTGTGATAAACCGTATAGCGATTAAGTGAGATGAACGAAAACCGGCTGCTTACAATTTTAATGGCCACCTATAATGGTGCCCAATTTCTGGAAAAACAATTGCAGAGTATTTGCAGCCAAACCTATACGCACTGGGAACTTATTATTCGTGATGATGGTTCTGATGATGAAACACTACATATTATCGAGCGGTTTGCACAAAAAGACCAACGGATCCGCAGAATTGAATACGGAAATTTACATGGAACGGCCTGCCGCAATTTCTCTCAGCTTTTTGATTGGGCTTACGAAAATCAACGCGAGACGATTCTCTTTGCCGATCAGGACGATATCTGGCTGCCCAATAAACTCGAAAGTTCATTGGATGGACTGATAGAAAATGAAATTATTTCAGGTGTCGAAACGCCAATTCTTTGTTACAGTAAGTTGAGTTTTATTGATGATGAAGATCGAAAAATTGATGCAGAAATCCCCTTGCCACAAACGCTAAAGTTAAATGTACTTCTGCATGAAAATTATGCCTGGGGTTGTACCATCATCATCAACTCAGCAGCTGTTCAGAAAATCAAACATATCCCAACAGAATCTGTAAATCACGACTATTACATGGCTTTGGTTTGCGCGGCCTTCGGAAAAAATGTTCTTCTGAATGAAAATTTAATTCTGTACCGCCAGCACGGTAAAAATGTAAGTGGTAACGTAGATAAAATGAGTTTTACTGCCAGATTTCAACGTTATCTCGGTCAATCTGATACCATGTTGAAACCACTTATAGCGAATTATAGCTTGGTTCAATCTTTTTACGAACGCTATGAAACTGATCCGGCATTTGCCGAAAAACAAATTGTAGCTGGTTTTTTAACGAAATATCAATCCGGATTCTTGCCTTTGGCACTTTATATGTTAAAGCACAAACTTATGAAAATCGGAATTGGGAAGAATATGGTGTACTTCTATACCTTATTTTTGTTGCGCAAAAAAGTGGTGCAGGCGATAGAAACAGGAGGTCGTGTTTGATACTTCATTATGATAATATTATTTATAGCTTGCAAAAAGCAGGCGGAATTTCTACCTACTGGACAGAGCTCATCAGCCGTTTGCTCCGCGATGGTGCCGATATCTCTTTTACAGAATTGCCCAATCAAAATATATCCAGGGCACAACTTTTCATCCCACAAAATCGAATTTCGGGTTTGTCAAAAAGTAGTTTATTGATTAACCGGTTTAGAGATTTAAAATTGAGCGATCGGCGTTCAGATTTTATTTTTCATTCCAGTTACAACAGAATTACTCAAAACCGCAATGCACATCAGGTAATCACCATTCACGATTTTGTACATGAAAAATATTACCGTGGCATGCGCCGATACCTGCACTTGTATCAAAAAAATAAAGCCATTGCTTTAGCAGAAAAAATTCTTGTGGTTTCTGAGAATACAAAAAAAGACTTGCTGGCGTATCACCCAAAGCTAAAAGAAGGTCAAATCTCTGTAATTAACAATGGGGTTTCTACAGATTTCTTCCGCCTTGCGGATAAAAATCCTTATAGCAATCGGCCGTATATATTATTTATAGGATCTCGCGCTTATTATAAGAATTTTCATTTTGCAGTGAATGTACTCGCCGAAATGCCCGATTTTGACTTTTATATCGTGGGCAGCCCTTTGTCTGTTGCAGAACAACAATTGGTAAATGCAAAACTATATAATCGGTGGAAAGTATTCACTCACGTAGATAATACCCGGTTAAATCGGATTTATAACGATGCATATGCACTGATTTACCCATCGTCTTACGAAGGTTTTGGAATACCTTTGGTGGAAGCCATGAATACTGCAACGCCTTTTGTTGCGCTAAATACATCGTCTATACCAGAAGTTGCGGGTTCTGCAGGCATTCTGCTCAATCAATTACAGGTTGATGATTTTAAAGAAGCACTATTGAGTATAGAAACGAAAACGCCAGAATTGGCTGATGCGGGCCTTCGCCAGAGTGCACATTTTTCCTGGGAGAAATGTTATCAGCAAACTGTTCAAGTTTATAAGGATATGATTAAATGAAGATTTCCATTATTACCGTAGTTTATAATAATGAGAAAACAGTTCATACGGCTATTGAATCTGTTTTGTCGCAAAGTTATGCCAACGTAGAATATATTGTTATTGATGGAAAATCAACAGATGATACACTAGCTATCATCAATCGCTATGCGAAATCTATCGATACAATACAATCAGAACCAGATAAAGGCATTTACGATGCAATGAATAAAGGTATTTCGCTTTGCACTGGTGACGTAATTGGGATTTTAAATTCTGACGATGTTTATGCAGATGAATTTGTGCTCGAAAAAGTAATGAATGCCTTTCAGAACGACCATGAATTGGATATGGTTTATGGCGATTTGGTTTATGTAAAAGCAGATGATGTTGATAAAATTGTACGGATATGGAAATCGACACCATATTATAGTAACTTTTTCGAAGATGGACACGTGCCGCCACATCCATCGTTGTTCATCAAAAACACAGCTTATAAACAAGTTGGGTTTTTCAATACTGAAATGAATCTTGCTGCCGATTATGACTTCATGCTCCGGTTATTTAAGCTTTTCGGTTTTAGAAGTACGTACCTCAATTGCCTTTTTGTGAAAATGAGATTGGGCGGTGCCACAAATGCAAGTTTAAAAAATATTGTATATGGAAACCTCGAGATTTTACGATCCTGGAAGAATAACGGCTTAAAAGTACCCTTTTTGCTGATGCCGAAACGGATACTTAAGCGTTTAATACAATTTCTGAAATGAAGATCATTTTAACAGGTGCAAACGGTTTTCTTGGGAAAGCCATTGAAGCATATTTTCAGCAAGAAGATTTGGTTACGTTGAGCAGAACTGCAGCAGATATTAGTTTCGATTTAAGTGCTGGCGTGCCCAATTTGCCACTGTGCGATTTGGTGATCCACAGCGCAGCAAAAGCACACAGCGTCCCAAAAACAGATGCAGAAAAAAAAATGTTTCATGCAGTAAATGTTCAGGGTACTGAAAACCTGTTGAAGGCACTGGAAACCAGCTCTGGTTTACCAAAGTCTTTCGTTTTGATCAGTTCTGTTTCTGTTTATGGACTCGAATCTGGAGAAAATATCGATGAATTACAGCCATTAAAAGCAACTGATGCATATGGAAAAAGTAAAATTGAGGCAGAACAATTGGTAGAATCGTGGTGTAAAAGAAACAATGTGATTTGTACCATTTTGCGTTTGCCTTTATTGGCCGGGAAAAATCCGCCAGGAAATCTTCAGTCGATGATCCATGCAATTGCAAAAGGTTTTTATTTTAATATTGCTGGAGGAAAGGCGAAGAAAAGCATGTTGATGAATACAGATGTTGCTCCGTTTATTGCATCTATTTTCCAAACCGGAGGAATTTATAACCTTACTGATGGCAAACATCCATCTTTTAAAACGCTTGCAAGTGTAATTTCAAGTCAGCTGAAGAAGAAAAGCCCGGTTTCTTTACCTTATTTTTTGGTTAACTTAGCCGCAAAAATTGGCGACTTGCTGGGCGCAAAAGCACCAATAAATAGTAAAAAGCTCAGTAAGATGACCAATAGTTTAACGTTTTCAGATCAGAAGGCACAAGATACAGGTAGCTGGGCGCCAAAATCTGTTGCTGACAATTTTACCCTATGATTTATCTAAAACTTGTTTTAGTATTTACACTGCTGTTTGGGCTGATGAAACTTTATCTGAAGGTTGCAGACCGTTACAATGTGATTGACAAACCTAATGAACGTAGCTCCCACACGGAACATACCATTAGAGGCGGAGGTATAATTTTCCCAATTGCAATGTTACTTGCCTTTTTATTTTCAGGTTTCGAGTATGCTTGGTTTACAATTGGTTTACTTCTCATCAGCGTAATCAGTTTTCTTGACGATCTAAAACCACGTGATTTTAAAGTCCGCTTTTTTATTCATCTGTTGTCTGTTCTATGTTTGTTTTTTCAGCTCAAACTTTTTCAGTTTGATTGGTATGTTTTATTGCTCGCGTTGTTTTTTGTTATCGGAAGCATCAATGCTATAAATTTTATGGATGGAATAAATGGAATCACGGGAGGCTATGCGCTGCTTACTTTGTTAACTTTATTGTATATAGATATTTTCAGTGTTGCATTTATAGATCATATGTTCATAATAGTAGCCATCATTTCGGTCATTGTATTCAATTTTTTCAATTTCAGGAAAAAAGCAAAATGTTTTGCCGGCGATGTAGGTAGTGTGAGTATCGCATTTATATTACTTTTCTTTTTGATTAAGCTTATGGTGGCAAGTAACAACGTGAGCTATATTTTGCTTCTTTTAATCTACGGATTAGATGTGGTAACTACCATGTCTTTTAGAGTGTTGCGAAAAGAAAACATTTTCGAAGCCCATAGGACGCATTTTTATCAGTTTTTAGCCAACGAAAAAAAAATGCCGCATTTAAAAGTTGCATTAGGCTATTGTTTGGTTCAATTTGCAGTTAATCTGGGTGTAATTTGTTTCCCAATCGACAAATTATCTTATCTTGTGCCAATTTTAATCATAACAGGTACGCTTATTGTTCTCTTGCGATTAATTACTCAGGGATTAAAAAAATTGATCGGTCATATAGATATAGATTAATACTTAAGATATACGGTGTTCAGGATAATTAATATAGTGCCGCGGTGGCTAATTTTCATTATTGATTTAATGATGTGCCTATTCTCCCTGGGGATTGCCTATTTTATTCGATTCAATTTCAATCTTACCGACCTTAACCTGGTATCATTCAGTAGAATTGCGCTGGTCTGTACTGCAATCAACACAATTTCTTTTTTTCTGGTGAAATCATACAGTGGAATTGTTCGCTACACCAGTGCACAAGACATTTTCAAAATACTGTTTGCCGTATCGCTGGGTTGCATCATGTTATTTGGTGTAAACATTTCTTCAACGGCATTTACAACAGAGCCATTTCTGTCCAATATCGTAATCGTAGTGTATGGTTTGGTTAGTTTTTTAACATTGATTGCATATCGAATTCTGATAAAATCCGTATTTACTTACGCCAAAAATCTGCATTTAGATCGAATGCGCGTGGTGATTTACGGCGCTGGTGAAGCAGGTATCGCAACCAAAAGAACCTTTGACCATGACAATCGGGTAAATAAAAATATAGTTGCTTTTGTAGATGATGACATCCGTAAAGTAGGCAAAACTATAGATGGCGTACGCATTCTGGATGCAAAAGATTTGAAAAATCTGATTTTAAACCGCGAGGTTGATGAGATTATTTTCGCTGCTTACAGTATTCCAAACGATGTTAAGAATGAAATTGTAGATGCCTGTCTGGAATATGATGTGGTTATTCTGAACATTCCTCCACCGAATGTTTGGGTAGAGGGACGTCGCCAATCGTCGCAAATTCAGAATTTAAATATTGAAGATCTTTTGAATCGCAAGACGATTGAAATCGATGTAGAAGGCATTCGGGATCAGATTCGCAACAAAAGGATTTTAATTACCGGAGCTGCCGGATCAATCGGAAGTGAAATTGTTCGTCAGCTAATAAAGTTTGAGCCCAGTCTGATCATTCTGAACGATCAGTCTGAAACGGCTTTACACGATTTATATTTAGAACTCGAAGAGTTTAACCAGGGCGCAAATTACCATGCTTTTGTAGGCGATGTACGCGATAAGGAAAGAATGGATTTCCTTTTTCAAACCTACAAACCTCATTTCGTTTATCACGCGGCAGCGTACAAGCATGTACCGCTAATGGAAGACAATCCGTGCGAGGCCATTAAAACCAATGTTTTAGGAACAAAAATCGTTGCCGATCTTTCTGTAAAATATGGTGTCCGTAAATTTGTAATGATTTCTACAGATAAGGCTGTGAATCCTACAAATATTATGGGCGCATCTAAAAGGATTGCGGAAATTTATGTGCAATCGCTCAATAACACATTGACAGATTACAACCATATTTTTACCAATGGTTTAAGCTATATTAATGGATTAAATGTAAAGCCAATTACCAAATTTATTACCACGCGTTTCGGGAATGTGCTCGGTTCAAATGGCTCAGTAATTCCAAGATTCAAGCAACAAATAGAGAAGGGTGGCCCTGTAACGGTAACACATCCCGAAATTACACGCTATTTTATGACCATTCCAGAAGCCTGCCGCTTGGTTTTGGAAGCCGGGAATATGGGAATGGGCGGAGAAATCTATATCTTTGACATGGGTAAATCTGTAAAGATTATCGAACTGGCCAAGAAAATGATTCGTTTGGCAGGTTTAATTCCCAACCAAGACATTAAGATTCAGTATAGTGGCTTACGCCCGGGCGAAAAATTGTTTGAAGAGTTGTTGAATGATAACGAAAATACAATGCCTACGCATCACCATAAAATCATGATCGGAAGGGTTCGGGAATACATTTTTAATGATGTAGAAAAGCAGATTTACAAATTAGTAGACTGTGCCAAATCTAACGACAACAGACAAGTGGTGGTGATGATGAAAGAGTTGGTACAGGAATATAAAAGCAATAATTCCATATACGAAGAACTCGATCACGCGAATGAAAAAAACTAATACTACACTGTTAAAATTTTCTTTACTGTTATCTTTTGCACTATTGTTGCAATTTCAATACAGTAACGCCCAGACACCTAATCAGAACATTCCATATTCCTTTCAGTTTTATCAGAAACTAAACTCTGCAGTTTACGATACCAATTCCCGCTTTCATAGTTCCATAAAAGGATATTATGGAGATGACAGTTTGCTGGTTCAGCGTTATCAATCACTCATGAGCATGGGTACCGATTCTTTAAATCGCCGCTCATGGCTAAGAAGAAAAGCCACGGAAGAACATTTGATCAATTTTAAAGGTGATGATTTTGTCGGATATATTGACTACGTTCCGGATTATCAGATAGGAAGAGAATTTTCAGATAAAACTACAACATGGTTAAATACACGCGGTTTTCAGGCAGGTGTTAACGTAGGAAAACAATTCTCATTTTATACTAGTTTTTATGAAAACCAAGGCGTCTTCGCCAATTATGTAACCGATTTTATCAATACGAACCAGGTTGTGCCAAGTGAAATGACCGGCAAACTGGGTGAACGAACCAAAGATTGGAATTACGCAACAGCTTTAATGTCGTTCACACCAAACAAGCATATTAATTTTGCTTTGGGTTACGATAAAAACTTTATCGGCGATGGTTACAGATCGATGTTACTGTCTGATGTCGCTGCCAACTATTCATTTTTACGACTTCGTGCCACTTTAGGAAATGTGCAATATCAAACCATTTTCGCTTATATGTTAGATCCTGGTGCAACTCCTTTAACAGAAGACAGGCGCTTAGGTGATCGGGGAAAATGGATGGCCGCACATTACATTGATTGGAATATTACCAAACGATTTTCTGCAGGCTTTTTTCAGGCGGTTACCTGGTCTGATGCAGAAGTTGAAGGCAAACGCGGTTTCGATTTTAATTACGCGCATCCTTTTGTATTCCTCCGCGCAGTTGAAAGTGCCAATACCAGTTCTCCTGACAAAATGAGACTAGGGATCAATTTAAAATATGAAGTATTTGATAAAACAGTGCTTTACGGTCAATTCATGATTGACGAATTTACAGCAAGAGAATTTTTCTCTAATACCGGTTATTGGGCAAATAAATGGGCTGCGCAAATTGGTTTCCGTGGATCTGATTTATTTAAAGTTAAAAACCTGAATTACCTCGCAGAGTTCAATACTGCACGCCCTTATACCTATTCACATTTTGACCGGGTTTCCAATTACGCTGCAATGAACCAGCCATTGGCGCATCCACTTGGCGCTAATTTCCGCGAGTTTTTAGGGATTATGAATTATACGTACAAACGTTTTGATTTTCAGGGGCAGGTAATTTATGCCAAGTACGGAACAGATCCTGAGGGTTTAAATTATGGCGGTAATATCTTCCTGCCTTACGGAACCCGGGTTCAGGATTATGGGAACACAATTGGACAAGGTATTGGAACCAACCTATTCTTTACGGAAGCCAAAGTTGCTTATATTGTAAATCCGAAATACAATTTACGCTTGGAGTTGGGCGGTATTTTCAGAAGGGAATCGTCATCTGTCACTACGCAAAATACAAAACTGATTACCTTCGGAATCAGAAGTAGCTTCCGTAATTTATACCGTGATTTTTAATTCCTGGCTCAACATGAACATCGTTCTCAATCTTAAAAAGATATTTAATTATGTGAGATTGAATCTATCCCGAAGATTTTTGTACAAATACGGAATCGGAAGTCGGGTAGAGAAAGATATTTGGGAACATCAATTTGAAAAAGGTGCCTGGGATTATTTGTATTCTGAGGAAGAATCTGGGCATTATTTAAGTATTAGAAAGCTTTACGCCAAATATGGTAAAGGAACGATTTTGGATGTTGGTTGCGGACAAGGTGTATTGTTTCATTATTTGAAAGAGGAAATCGAAAATCCTTCAGATTATCTTGGAATAGATATATCGGCTACTGCAATTCAGCAGGCACAGAATGATTTTCCTGGTTTTCGGTTTGAGCAAGTTGACTTTGATAAAAAAATTGTTCGGGAGAAATTCGATGTAATCATTTTTAATGAATGTCTATACTATTTCAACAAGCCTTACGATCGTTTAGCCAGTTCAATTCGCGAAAGTCTAAAACCTGGCGGAAGCGTCATCGTATCTATTTTTGATTATGCCGAGCATGCACTAATTTGGAAACGTTTATCCGAGGAGTACGATTTTATAGAAACAGATTCAGTGCAAAATGCCAAAGGACAAAAATGGAAAATAGGGCTGTTTAAGCCGACGGTTTAAACAAAGAATCTTTTCTTTAACAGGAAAATCGGATCATAAATGTAACGCATTATATGATAGCGTTTACTCAATTTAAATCGTATTTTCTTGATATCGTCTGTGTCGTGAATGGCGAAGCGGCGAAGCGAAAATTTGGTTTCAAAAGGTGAATATATACTAATACCAAAGTTGTATCCTGATTGTTTCAGCATTTTCTGATGCCTTTTCGGTACCTTACCATAAGGATAGGCAAACGAGTATACTCTTGAACCAAGCAAATCAGTTAAAACTTGTTTTGAATTGCTGATTTCAGCAAAAGCCAACTCATTGCTGGCTTCAGTTAATCGAATGTGTTTTTCGCCGTGACTTCCAATTTCCATTCCATTAGATTGGAGGTAGATGAGCTGTTCTGCATTCATCAACGACACCGGAATTGTACCCAATTCGTCGATATCCCAAGTGTTTAATCCGTCTATTTGATCTGTTGGAATATAAAAAACCGCTTTCATTTTCCGTTTCAAAAGTTCCGGTATCGCAAAATCGAATAAACTAATCGGACAGTCGTCAAAAGTGAGCACAATTTTGTTTGCAAAATCTGATTGTTTCCAACCTTGCTCGGTAATTTCCCTAAAGGTCGTGGTTTTAAATCCTCTTTCTTCAATGCAATTTAACAACTCTAGAAATTTCTTGTGCCCGATAGACCACTTCTTTAAAGTTGCATGCGGAGAATTGGCTACATGGTGTAGCATTACAATCGGAATATTCATTTAAGCAAAAAGGAAGTGTTCTATTTTATATTCAACTCCAAAGAAACATATTATTAAAATCAAAACATAAATCAATCGTCTTTTTATTCCGAAAATTATTAATGTATTAAATTATTGTTATTGCTTAACCACATGCGCCATTTTGGTTAATTTTTCCATTTGGATTAGCGGATTAAATACTTCATTTTTGAGCTTGAATATGTTTATGGCATAGTTTTGGCTCAAAGCGGGCGGTTGTGAGAAATATTCCCACAAATATGTGTATTATATTAAACGAAGTTTAGAGATTGAAGAACTTTACATACCTTTGCGAAACTATTAACGATATCTCATTGAAATTTTTACCCAAACCCATGAGGCTTTTCAGTCTCTCATTGTTATTCGTAACGCTTAGTATTGGTGCTTTTGCACAAACTTTACCCGTTGGTTTATTGGAAAATGTAGAAGACGCTTACCGCAGGCAACAATTACTTGGGAAAGATAGTTCTAATAGTTCTTATATGATTCGTCCGATGTTCATGAACGATAAGAACAATCTGGCTTTGGATCCGGATAGTGCAAATTACTCGCTTCATAACTTCAGAAAATTATTGTGGAGCAATCCAAAACTTAAAGCCGCGATATATGCTTTACCCGTAACCTGGCAGCAACAATTCAATTCAAACAATCCTTACGGAATGAACGATGGATCAATGGTGCAGGCCAGAGGTTATCAAACACAAATTTCCGCGGGTATCTACGCGAAGATTGGTCCATTGAGTATTCAATTCAGACCAGAATACGTTTTCGCCGAAAACAAAGGTTTTCAGCGCTTAGCTGATGCACCGAATGGGGTGTATTGGAATACACCGGTGACAACATACTATAATACTATCGATCTTCCTGATCGTTTTAACGACGGCGCATATAGTAAAATGAGTTTAGGTCAAACGAGTATTCGGTTAAATGTTGGTCCTGTTTCTGCTGGTTTTTCCAATGAAAATTTATGGTGGGGTCCAGGTGTTAGAAACTCACTCTTGATGAGTAATAATGCTTCTGGTTTCAGACATTTTACATTAAATACAACGCGCCCCATAAATACTTTTATTGGTTCATTTGAAGCGCAAGTAATTGGGGGTCGTTTAGAGAATTCAGGGGTTAATTTATTGGATCAATCTGGATTGCCTCAAGCAATAATTAATGAGTCTGTTACCAGGCCTTATGATTGGAGATATATTTCTGGAATGATTGTTACCTATCATCCAAAATGGGTTCCGGGATTATATTTAGGTTTTGACCGCACATTCATTGTGAATGCCTCTAATATGGGCAATAGTTTCGGTGACTATTTTCCAATATTTGATGCTCTTGCTAAATCCAATTTCGGTGAAAATGAATTAGGACAGAACATAGATGAATTAGCATCTAGAGACCAGTACATTTCTTTTTTTGCCCGTTACGTAATGCCAGAAAGTCATTCTGAAATATATTTTCAATACGGGCGAAATGATGCAGCTCAAAATGTCAGGGATGCCCTTGTGGAGCCGGAACATACGAGAGCTTATATCGTTGGTTTTAGAAAAATCATTCCATTAGTAAGAGCAGATGAAGGAATACAAATAGGAGTCGAACTTACACAGTTGGAAAAACCAACGACAAGCGATCTGAGGGCAACACCGACTTGGTATTCTCATTACCTGGTTCCGGATGGCTATACGAACAAAGGACAGATTCTAGGGGCTGGAATTGGTCCAGGCAGTAATTTACAGACTTTGGATGTAAGTTGGGTTAAAGGGTTGAAAAGAATTGGATTGCAGTTTGAGCGTAAAGTGAATAACAATGATTTGTTTTATAGTTTCGCTTATGCGTCTGCTGATAAAAATCAATACATTAACAGACACTGGATAGATCTTTCAATCGGAACAAATTTCTCCTGGAATTATAAACAGCTTGTTTTCAATGGACAGCTTACATATATCAAATCGCTAAATTACCAATATCAATGGCAAGACAGTAATCCGCCTGGCAACTATTGGAATTGGGATAAGCAAGATGTAAGTAATGTACACGCGAAAGTAGGTGTTGCCTACTTATTTTAGATCTGGATTAAGCCACACAAAAGATTCAATTTTATATTTACAATTAAATGATTAATTTCGAAAGCCTCTGTTAACGCGTTACGGAGCATGTCGCGATCACTTTACTCGTGATGTTTTTGTTAGATATATGGGAAAGAATAAAATTCAAAATAATAATAAACAGCTGTTGATCACAATTGCAACGCTTGTAGTAATGATGACATCTTGCGTTAGCAATAAAAAAATCGCCTATTTTCAAGACATTCAGGCTGTTAACCAAGCTCCCTTGGAAAATGCTGTTAAGTTTTCAGAACCTACCATACAATCTGATGATATTCTTAGTATAAATATATTTACTTTAAATCCTCAAAGTGGAGCAATTGTAAATCAAGCAGCATCTAATACTGTTCTGGGTGGAAGTGCTAATACAGCGGTATCTTCACAGCAAGTAACAGGCTTTTTGGTAGACAGAAATGGGGATGTAGAACTTTCATTGATTGGGAAAGTTAGGGTTTCTGGTTTAACAACCTATGAGGCACGAGAACTTATACGGGGGAAAGCATCTTCGGTTTATAAAGAGCCAAACGTACAACTTAGGTTCGCAAATTTCAAAGTTAGTGTTTTAGGTGAGGTGAATGCTCCATCTGCGTATACACTTCCAAATGAAAAAGTAACCATATTAGATGCTTTGAGCCTTGCAGGAGATATGACTATATATGGCAAAAGAGAAAATGTTTTAATCGTTCGTGATAATAACGGAAAGAAAGAATTTGCAAGACTAGACTTAAACTCTTCCGAAATCTTTAACAGTCCCTATTACTACCTTAGACAAAATGACGTAGTATATGTTGAGCCAAATAAGCGAAAAGTAGCTGCAACTAATTCAGCGCAAATTCAAACAATTGGAGTAATCGCATCGCTTATTTCCGTGATAGTGCTGGCCATAAGCAATTTTAAATAACTAATTCTATTGCAATACAAATGAATAATTTTCAGGAGCAAAGTTTGAGAAATACAAACGAAGAAGTGGATGGGATTGATCTCAAAAATATTTTTGTTAAATCAATTGCAAAGTGGCACTGGTTTGTTGTGAGTCTGATATTGGCTCTGGTTATAGCAGTTTTATATATTCAATATTCTGCTCCAATCTATAAGATTAATGCCAAGGTACTGATAAATGACAATGAAAAATCAAGTGGGTTAGGAGGATCTGGCTCTAGCGGTATTATGGATTTTGGCAGCATTTTAGGCGGAAAAAATTCTGTAGATAATGAAACTGAGGTTTTAAAGACTCGTTTTTTGATGGATCAGGTAGTGCGTGAACTTGGGCTAAATATTGTATATAGCGAGAAGCGCGGTTGGACAACTCGGGAAATCTACCAGGCTCCATTTAGAATAGAAATCTTAAGTCCTATCGACACTATTAAAGCTACTAAAATTAATCTAGAAATCGTTTCAGAAGACAAGATAATAATTAAGACTAATCACGAAATTAACGAGGTAAAATGGGGTCAGAAGTTTTTAGTTCCTTCTATCGGTTTTATCAGGTTTACAAAAAACACATTTGTCCCACAAAACAAGTCCAAAGAATTTTTAATTAAAGTCACGTCAGTTGATGAACGAGTTTCTAATTTGATGAGGCAACTTTCTGTGGCGGTTACCAATAAACAAGTTACTATCATCGATTTAGGCCTGTCTTATCCAATCCCACAAAAAGGAGAAGATATTTTGAATACATTAATTAAAAGATACATTAAGACGAACCTAGATGATAAGAATGTTATAGCCGATAGCACTACAAATTTCATTAGGAAAAGGTTAAGTATTATTGCCGGTGAGTTGGGTGACGTAGAAAGTAAAGTTGAGAATTTTAAACAAGACAATAGGCTGGCAGATATGAGTGAACAGGGTAAACTCTTGGTTCAAAGTTCTGTAGAATTTCAAACGGAGTTGGCTAAAGCCGAGACGCAGATAAATATTTTATCGGATCTGGAAAATTATCTTGAGGATGAAAATAAGAATAAAAGGGTTTTTCCAACATCATTAGTTCCTCAGGATATGGTTTTTTCGGGACTTATGGAACAGTATAATTCTTTGTTGGTTGAACGTGACAAACAGTTGTTGAGTGTAACGGAAGAAAGCCCATTTATAAGAAATTTAGATAGTCAAATTTCTGGGCTTCGGCAAGGAATTTTGGCTAATTTAAAAAATACGAAAAACACATTTGTAATTACGGCAAAAAAATTAAGAGCTCAATTAAGTAAATCTGATAACCAAATATCTGGAGTTCCAAAAGTTGAAAAAGACTATTTGAAATTAGCAAGAAATCAGCAAATTAAACAAGAACTCTATATTTTCCTAATGCGTAAGGCCGAAGAAACGGCCATTTCAAAAACATCAAATATTTCGATAGCGAAAACCATAGATCCACCCAAAGCTGATGGAAACCCCATGAGTCCGAAGAGAAATATAGTTTATTTAATCGCTTTTGTTTTGGGGTTGACTTTGCCTATTGGTGTAGTTTTGCTGGCTGATGTTTTAAATACCACAGTATCATCTAAAGAAGATATCACATCTCAGACAGTGGTCCCAATAATTGGCGAAATTAGTCATAACGGCAGTGATGATAATCTCATTGTTGCCAATCAAGGACGTTCCGCTATCTCAGAGCAATTTAGGGCTCTTAGAACTAACTTGTCCTTTTACTTAAAAAATGAAAATGAAAATGTAATTCTTTTAACTTCCAGTATGAGCGGAGAAGGAAAGTCATTTACAGCTATAAATTTAGGTAACATATTAGCTTTAGCTGGGAAAAAGGTACTTTTAATGGAGTTAGATTTGAGGAAACCCGGGTTATCTGCAAAACTAGGTGTTGCCAATGATATAGGCTTTAGTAACTTCACGATTGATAAATCGATTGAAACGGAGCATATTATAAAACCCTTATCTATCAATAAAAATATGTTTATAATTTCATCAGGGCCACTTCCGCCAAATCCAGCTGAAGTTTTGATGAGCGAAAACATTCCAAAGCTGATTGAAGAACTTAAAAAGCGTTTTGATTACATTATAATGGATGCTCCGCCTATTGGAATTATAACAGATGCACAGTTGTTGGCCGCATATGCGCATGTTACAATATATTTAGTTCGACAAAAGGTTACCCAGAAAACTCAATTAAGAATCGTTGATGACTTATATAAAACTGGTAAAATGAAAAATATCGGAATTGTTGTCAATGATATTGTGAATAAAATATATGGCTACGGTTATGGTTATGGTAACTATGGTGAAAATGAAGAAAAAAGTTTCTTGGACAAATTGAAACAGCAGTTTAAGCGCAATTAAAATTATTAAATTAAAAAAAGAAATAAATGAAAGTCGCATTAATTACAGGGATAACAGGACAGGATGGTGCCTATCTCGCCGAATTATTATTGGAGAAGGGATATATGGTTCATGGAATTAAGAGGAGAAGCTCATTATTCAATACAGACCGAATTGACCATTTATACCAAGATCCGCATGAAGAAAATATACGTTTCAAATTACATTATGGTGATTTGTCAGATTCAACGAACCTAATTAGAATTGTTCAAGAAATCCAACCTGATGAGATCTATAATTTGGGCGCAATGAGTCATGTTAAGGTATCATTTGATTCGCCGGAATATGTTGCAAATGTCGACGGCATCGGAACATTACGTATTTTAGAAGCAGTAAGAATATTAGGTTTAGAGAATAAGACTAGAATTTATCAAGCATCAACTTCCGAGTTATATGGAGGTATGCCTGAAAATAAGAATGATCAAGGTTTTTATGATGAAAACTCTCCCTTCTATCCTCGGTCGCCTTATGGTGTAGCAAAGATCTATGGTTTCTGGATTACGAAAAACTATCGTGAAGCATACAATATGTTTGCTTGTAACGGTATTTTATTTAATCACGAAAGTCCTTTACGAGGTGAAACATTCGTTACCAGAAAGATAACTCGTGCGGTTGCTAAAATTGCTCAAGGACTTCAGTCAAAACTTTATTTGGGTAATCTTGATGCTGAACGCGATTGGGGCCATGCGAAAGATTATGTAGAAGCGATGTGGCGAATTTTACAGCAAGATGTTGCTGAGGATTACGTAATAGCAACTGGTGTTACTACCCGCGTCAGGGAATTTGTACGCTTGGCGTTTGCCGAGGTTGGTATTGAAGTTGATTTCAAAGGCGAGGGAGTGGATGAAAAAGGTTTTGTTACCGCTTGTAGTCATCCTGATTTTCAACTTGAAATTGGTAGTCAAGTTGTAGGAGTCGATCCCAAATATTTTAGGCCAACAGAAGTTGATTTATTAATTGGCGATCCAACTAAATCGAAGACGAAGCTAGGCTGGCAGCCAAAATACGATTTAGCGGCCTTGGTTAAAGAAATGGTTATGGTTGATGTTGAGCATTTCAAAAGAGAAACCCTTTTGAAATCGCACGGATATACCATCAAAAACCAGTATGAATAATGGAGAAAGGATATCTTCAAGATAAAAACGCGAAAATTTATATAGCGGGACACAACGGTATGGTTGGTTCCGCTATACATCGTCGACTGAAGCGAGAGAATTTTTCTAATATTTTGGTTCGAACATCGTCGGAATTAGACTTACGGAATCAATACGAGGTACAGAAATTTTTCAAGGAAGAAAAGCCTGATTATGTTTTTTTAGCCGCAGCAAAAGTTGGTGGAATTTTTGCGAATAATACCTTTAGAGGAGAGTTCTTATACGATAATCTATCCATTCAAAGTAATATTATTGAAGCATCCAGGCAGAACGGCGTGAAGAAGCTTATGTTCTTAGGGTCATCTTGTATTTATCCCAAATTTGCACCTCAACCTCTAAAGGAAGAATATTTGCTTACAGGAGAGCTTGAACAAACAAATGAACCATATGCTATTGCTAAGATTGCAGGAATAAAAATGTGTGATGCATACCGAGATCAGTATGGTTGTAATTATATCTCAGTTATGCCAACTAATCTATATGGACTTAATGACAACTACCATCCAGAGAATTCTCATGTTCTACCGGCTTTATTAAGGCGTTTTCACGAAGCAAAGACAAATAATCAGTCTTCTGTTATAGTTTGGGGAAGTGGAACACCAAGGAGAGAGTTTCTTTATGCTGATGAGTTAGCAGATGCGTGTTATTTTCTTATGGCAACATATAATGAGCCCGGTGTGATTAATATTGGCTGTGGGGAAGATTTAAGCATCAAGGAGCTCGCAGAGGCTGTGATGAAGGTTACCGAATATCAAGGTGAGCTGATTTTTGACACATCAAAACCAGACGGTACACCTAGGAAATTAATGGATGTTTCCAAACTCAATTCACTTGGGTGGAAAAGTAAAACCTCTTTAGAGTCTGGATTGAAATTAACATATGAACAATTTAAACTTAAGTTTATCTAGCTTTGCCATTTCATTGTTAATTACTAGTAAATTCCATATGAAAATCCCTTCAATTAATATTTTTAGGTCAAATAAAATTCAGCTTCACGAGCTTGATGATAAAACGCGTGATAAAAATATTCTACGTCAGATTTTTTCGTCCTTGTCTTTTAAGGTAATTTCTGTTGGCCTCGGATTCGTTTTGGTTCCTGTAATCCTTAAAAAACTGGGATCGGAAAACTATGGTATTTGGGCTATTTTGCTTTCACTAATGCAATGGGTTGCTTTAATGGATGTTGGAATTGGAAATGGGTTAAGAAATAAGCTATCGCAATCACTATCTGTAAATAACAAAATCGAAGCCAGGGAATATGTGTCTACAGCATATTATGCTATGGCTGCATTTGGAATATTATTAGTCATTATTCTTTTTCCCGTTTTTTTTATTGTGGATTGGAATCGTTTTTTTAATTCTGGATCCACAAGTAAGCCAGAGTTAATGTTAACCATTATGATATTTATTTATTCAATGGTGGCATATTTTGTCCTTTCATTGATTAACCAGGTAATCAATGCCGTACAGCGTAATGCATTAACATCGATTGCTCCAATTCTTGCAAATCTTGTGTTCATAGCATTTTTAATGTTTAATCCTGCTGAGAAAGTTGGGTTGATGCATACCACAATTGCATATTCGTTTTGCTTTCTGGGCTCAATTGCTTGTATAACATGGTTTTTTTTTCGCGAGTACAGATATCTAGTACCAACATTTTCTTTTTTTAAAAAATCAAAAATAAAAGCAATATTGGATTTAGGTATAAAGTTCTTTATTATCCAGATTGTATGCATTATTATTTTCTCCACAGATAATATAATAATTACGCAGCTTTTTGGACCTAAAGCGGTTTCCAATTATAGTATACCATTTATGATCTTTACCAATATAGGAATCATTCTAAATATGGTCATGATGCCGTTTTATTCATCCTATACTGAAGCTTATGCCAAGAACAATTTACAGTGGATTCAATCTAAAGTAATCCTACTATGCAAATTAATGATACCATTTATTATAGGTCTAGGAGTGGTTGTCTGGCTGTTCCCTTACATTATTCATTTATGGGTTGGTGATAAATTGGACATTCCGAAACTTTTGCCTTTGTTAATGGGCTTATACACAATTGTTACTGTTTGGAATAATATCTTCGCGTATGTGTTGAATGGTATTGGAAAGATTAATTTGGGAATGTATTTAGCAATAGCAACTGGGTTAATTAATATACCTCTATCAATTTTACTGGCTAAAAATTTCGGTTGGGGACTTAACGGAATAATTGTGGGAAATACAATTAGTTTAAGTATAAGTTCATTTATCGCACCCGTTCAGGTATATTACTTTATTTTTTCAAAACGAAGGTCCGAGAAATGGGATCGGTTCCTTGGTTGAAGGTTAATTTATGAACTCCTTGTGAGAAAATTAAATAACTTCAACAATAATATCATAAATTTTAATAACATGAAGGTTCTTTATGATCACCAAACTTTTACGCTGCAGACCTACGGAGGAATTTCACGATATTTCTATGAATTGTACTCAAGATTTAATCTGAGTGATCAGGAAGCGACCATTCCACTTATGTTTAGTAACAACGCGTACTTAAACACTCAGACTTCGCGTAAAGTCAAGTCTTATTTTCCCAACAATAACTTTCCAGGAAAATTTCGAATACAAGAGACTCTAAATAGATGGAGTAGCTCCAGGGAAATTAAAGGGCAGAAATTTGATATCTTTCACCCAACTTACTATGATCCATATTTTCTTAAGTCAATAGGTAACAAACCATTTGTTGTTACATTTTTGGATATGATACACGAGAAGTTTGCTTTTCAGTATAAAGAACTCGCTGATGATAAAGAATCTTTGGAGAATAAAAAGCTTTTGTTAAAAAATGCGAGTAAAATAATAGCAATATCTGAATCAACTAAGAATGATATTATAGAGATCTATGGTGTTTCAGGTAATAACATCGATGTTATTTACTTAGGAAACTCAATCCTGCCGGAGAAAGGCCGCCAATCGAGGTTAATAGAAGGTAAATATTTGTTATATGTTGGTAATCGAAGTGTTTATAAAAATTTTTCATTCTATCTTGAATCAATAGCTGATATACTTATCTCAGAAAAGCTGTTGCTAGTGTGCGCCGGAGGCGGCATGTTTAATAGTGACGAGCTGGAATTTATCAATAAGCTGGGATTAACTAATTTAGTGAAATTTGTTGGGGTAAATGATCATATATTAAAAAATTTGTACTCTAATGCTGAGGCATTCGTATTTCCAAGTATATATGAAGGGTTCGGTATTCCTGTTCTTGAAGCTTTTGCCTGTCAGTGTCCCTGTCTGTTAAGTACAGGTGGATCCCTAAGCGAGATAGGCGGTGATTCTGCACTTTATTTCAGTCCTGATAATGCAAATGAAATTAGATCAACGCTAATGGATGTTTTAAATGATCAAGCGTTAAAAACAAAAATGATTAACTTAGGCACAGAGCGACTAAAGCTATTTTCTTGGGATAAAACAGCTAGTCAAACTCTCAATTTGTATAAAACATTAATATGAAAACCGCTATTATTACCGGCATTAGTGGCCAAGATGGAGCTTACCTTGCGGAGTTTTTGCTAAAGCGTAAATACACGGTAATTGGACTTACCCGGAATAATCATTCTGTTAATCTCAAGGGATTAGCATATTTGGGAATAGAAGATAAACTTATTATAGAGGAATGTGATTTATTAGATATTTCGAGTGTAATTAGTATAATAAAGAAATATAGTCCTAATGAAGTTTATAATCTTGCAGCACAAAGCTCTGTAGGTTTATCGTTTAGCCAGCCTATCGGAACGATTAATTTCAATATTGTATCCGTACTTAATTTACTTGAATCAATTCGACTTATTAAACCTGATACAAGGTTCTATCAAGCTTCTAGTAGTGAAATGTACGGAAAGGCGGAAAGTCTTCCTATTGAAATCGGGATGCCCATGCATCCTCTAAGTCCTTACGCCATTTCAAAAGCTTCAGCCTATTGGACAGTCGTAAACTATAGGGAATCTTACGGGTTATACGCGTGCAATGGAGTCTTATTTAATCATGAATCCTATCTACGGACACCGAATTTTTTCGTAAAAAAGGTTATTACAGAATGTTTAAAGAACAAAGACAATCCTTACTGGAAATTAGAGGTAGGTAATATCGACATTAAAAGAGATTTTGGATACTCACCAAAATATGTTGAGGCAATGTGGTTAATGTTACAACAGTCAAGTGCGGAGGATTTTACTATCTGTTCCGGGACAAGTATCAGTTTAAGAAGTATTGTCAGGTATATTTTTGAAAAGTTCGATATTGATAATCAGCAATTAGTTATTAATTCAGAATTTTTACGACCTACAGATATAGAAGATATTTATGGGAACAATCAGGCTGCGAAGGATAGACTAGGATGGGATTACAACATAAATTTCTTTGAGGTACTAGATCTTTTAATAGAAGAAGAAATAAGCGCTAATTTATAATATATATATTAGCTATTGATGCTTGGAATTCTAAGACATTAATAAACACGAAATTCTATTTGTAATTGGTCAAATGTCAGTGTTTATAAGACTTTAAACTTACAATGTACTCGAGGCTATTCTTGAACATCTAAAATAAAAAAAAGTAGCAATGGCGGTGAATTTAGCTATGGTGATTCCTGTGTATAATAGGAAGGAAGTCACAATTGGAGGCTTGCAAAATATTTATGACTCATTGGAATATTATCATTCTTTTGGGAAATCGACATTACAAATCGATGTAATTGTAGTTGATGACGGTTCTACCGATGGCACGTCAGAGTATATTGGCGCGCAGTATAAGGATGTAACTGTTTTAAAAGGTGATGGTAATCTGTGGTGGAGCGGCGCCATAAACATGGGGGCTAAATATGCATCATCACTAGGAAGATTTACACATGTGTTACTTTGGAATGACGATACAATTTGTAAATTAGATTATTTCGTTATTCTTGAAAATACGGTAAATCAATCTGAGGAATATCTTAATTCAATTTTAGTTTCTAAGGTGTTTTGGATCAATAATAAAAATATCTTATTTAATTTTGGATGCTACTATGACTCTAAAACAGGTAAACAGGATTTGATTGGGTTAAATAAGCCAGATACCTTTAATGAAATTAAACGCGTTGATTGGTCTGGTGGTATGGGGACACTGATTCCAATACATATTCTTCAAAAAGTAAATTTCTTCGACAACATTAATTTCCCGCAATATCATGGAGATATTGATTTCTTTTTAAGAGTGAAAGAGAATGGATTTCATACATATGCTATCCCAAAACTGATCATATATAATAATGCGGAAACTACGGGAATTGTTAAGGCTACAAATTTCAAGCAGCTCGGAACGGTATTTACCTCCAATAGCTCTTTACACAATTTTAAGCAAAACTATTATTTTAATAAACGACACTCCAATACATTTGTCAGTTGGCTGAGATTCGTCAAAAGATATTCGGGAGTAGTTTTAAAATCAATCATCTAAATATTTGTGTCTTTCACTTAGATTAAATAGTTGTACTTTCTAACTAAGATCTGCTCCGTTAAAATTTCAACTTTTAATGGAGCAGATCCGATTAAAGCATATATCTGCTGATAATTGATATATTTAATTTAGACAAGTGTAAAGTTATCAGCCTATATTTAGGCTAAAAAAATGTTAACAACTTATAAATATGTGGGTTTTAAAAAAAATTAAATTATTACTTAACTGTATAACATTATATGTTTATAATGTTTTTCTAAACAAAATTCCTATAAATATACTCAGGAAACTTATTTCAAAAATGTTTTTGAAGATTGATAGTGGATCGTATATAGGTGTAAATGTAAAGATATTGAATCTTGAGGATCCTATACAAAATATCTCGATCGGAAAAAATTGCTTTATAAATCCCAACTGTCTCCTGGATGGTAGAAAGGGTAAGATTATAATAAAAGATAATGTAGATATGGCTCGGAATAGCTCAATTTTTACACTGGAGCATAACCCGCATGATGATTATCATTCTACACAGAGTGGAGATGTAATTATAGAAGATTATGTTTGGATTTCTTCCAATGTAATTATATTACCTGGGGTAACTATTGGCCGAGGTAGTGTAATAGCTTGTGGCGCTGTTGTCACAAAAGATGTTCCTCCCATGAGTATTGCTGGAGGTGTTCCTGCGAAAGTAATAGGGCATAGAAAATCAGAACTCAAGTACAAGATAACTTATTCTCCCTTCCTTTTTACGTAAAAGATGATGAATTTATCTAGAGATTTCTCTCCTGTTTTCAAAAATAAGAAGGGTTTATTATTCTTAGTTTTGTTCCGATTTAGTAGTTTTTTTGCGAAAGGAAATATCGTGTTAAAAATAGTTGGTTTTCCCATAAGAATTTTTTACTTAGTATTCGTTCAATGGATTTTAGGAATTGATATTCCAGATCGTACTAAAATTGGGTACGGATTTAATGTTTGGCATGGGCAAGGCTTAATAATCCATCCTGATTGTAAAATTGGAAATTTTGTGCAAATTAGGCACAATACAACAATCGGGCAACGAAGAAGCAATGAAGCTCCTCCGGAAATTGGTAACTCAGTTGATATCGGTGCTCATTCAATCATAATTGGCGACATCAAAATAGGAGATAATTGCGTTATAGGGGCGGGTACTTTTGTGAATAAGGACATCCCTGAAAATTCTGTCGTATACGGAAATCCGATGGTTATTAAGTCTTTAATCCAAAAGTGATATTATGGCTAAAAAACAAAATGTTGAAAATAGAGTTTCTCGGTGGGGTGAATTTGTTTGTAGCGTAGTTTTAATTAGTGCTTTTTTGCCAAAATTAATACTTTCAGATGGTGTAAATGTTTATCTACCTGAATTAGTAATTTTCTTAAGTTTATTTGTTTACGGAATAAAACAATTTTTCTTTTTTAAAGAGCAACGTATATTGGCAGGTTTGTTCGGTGCAATGGTAATTTTCTCGATTGTATCTCTCGCGAGCGTTGAAGACAGCGGATCAATATTGAGAAGTGTAAAAGAAATTTTGTACATAGCCATTATTTTTTGGGCCTCTAAAATATCGGACCCAGAAGGCTTTATGAAAAAAATTGTCCTGTGTGCCAGTCTAGCCATGGTGTTGAATATTTTAATGTTTGCCGCAGGATATTCTATTGGAAACTCAATTTGGGGGGATGCAGACGCTTTGAGTAGTGGTATGTCTAACAAAGGCTTTAGTTTGGCAGACTTTCAAATTCAACAATTACCAGGTTTAGCACATGGTATATGGGGCTCATATTGCGTTTTATCGGTAGTAGTTGCAACTACATTGTATAAAAGACAAATAATAGGTAAAAAGTCTTTTCTGCTAAACCTTGCTCTTTTTTTGATTAATATGGCAATTTCCGTTAGTAGGGAATCCATATTAATTTTAATTGTAGTAATTCTTTGCTTCATCATATTTTCTAATGGCAAGCTCATCAATAAAATATTTATTGTGGGTTTTGCAGCAATCGCGGTTGCAGTAGTAATACAATTGGGAGATTCGCTTCCCTTGTTTCAGAAAATTACTTATATGATAGACTCGTTTTCATCTGGCAACACAGATGGAAATATTCAAATAAGAATTAATACATGGGCGGCATATGGTGATTTTGTTCTCGACAATTTGCATTACTTATTTATGGGGTTAGGAATATCGCCCGAAAATTTCTATGAACATATTAAAAACTATAGCACTGGGGAAATCGTTTCAGTCCCCGAAAGTGCTTTTGTTTATGTACAAGCTTACGGAGGATTACTCTCAACAATTTGCATGGTGTTGTTAATAATTACTTGTGGGAGAAAAATCAGTGGAATTAACTATAAATTAATTAAATATTTTTTTGTCGGTTTACTGTTGACAAATCTCTTTAGTGGTGTTTCTATGTTTTCAGATTTACTTTATGCTCATTTATGTTTGATTTATGGAATTGTGGTTTTAAATAAAAAGAAAGATGAAAATTTTGCATATAACAGTTAGAGCCGATCTCGGAGGAGGACCCAGACATATTCAGTATTTACTTGAAAATATTAAAAATAATGTTGACAGCTATGTCGCTTGTCCGTCAGAAGAACCATTTTTCTCGATTTATAAAAATTTATTAGGTGTAGATAGGGTTTGTCCTATTCCCAATAGGAGAATCACCTTCAGTGGTATATTTAAGACAGCCAAATATATCCAAGACAATCAGATTGAGATTATCCATTGTCATGGACGCGGAGCAGCAGTATATGGGAAAATTTTTAAACTTTTCAACCCAAAGCTGAAGTTTGTTTTTACCCCTCATGGATTAAATGTTTCAGGTAATTTATTTAAGAGAAGTCTTTATAAGTTATTTGAAAGACTAACTCAACCGTTGACTACACATATAATTTTCGTTTCGAAATCGGAACAACTCCTGGCAACCAAAGTTAGGATGTTTTCAGGGGTTAAGTTTTCTGTTATCCCTAATGGAGTACCTAAGCCATTAGAGCGTAAAGGATTCGATGTTGAAGAATTCAAAAAAGAAATTTTTCCTAATTCAGATAGAGAAATAATCTTATCTTTTTCGAGGTATGATTTTCAGAAGAATATGCAGGAAACTTTAGCTATTGCTCAACAACTTCCACAATTTAATTTCTTATGGGTTGGTTATGGCCCAGATTTTGAATGTTTGAAAGCAGAAATTAGTGAGCTAACTATTTCAAATATAGTTCTTGTGGGATCACAAAATGATGTTTTTCCATACTTAGCAATTAGTAACCTTTATTTGAGTACAGCCCGTTGGGAAGGAATGCCATTAGCACTACTTGAAGCACTATCCATGGATATTCCCATAGTGGCTTCCAATGTTGTTGGCAATAAAGATATTGTTACTAGTGAAGTGGGCGCTCTGTATGAATTGGGGCAAATACAATCTGCTGTAACATCGATTAAAAATATACTAAACCCTTCCGATGGTGGAATAAAAAAAGAAAATATCTCAAAATTTTTCATAGACAACTATTCCTCCAAAGTAATGTCAGATAAAGTATTAAAAATTTACAATCAAGTTTTATCATGAAAATTTATTTAGTTTGTGCGTGGTATGAGGTAGGAATGAGACACTATTCATACGCAATTTTGAAAAACTTAAATGACCATTTACCAGAGGATGTTCAACTTACCGTAACGTTGGTTCTTAGAAAGCAGCCTACTGATTACCCAGAACTCAAAAGCCTTTCAAGAATAGTTATAGACTATGTAGTTATTGAGAATAATGCTCTAAATATTGCATCAAAGTTTTTTCCAATATTCTTTGATCTGTATGTGTATAGAATGTTTAGAAAATTAAATGCCGATATGATATATATATTATTTGGTGGATTGTTTTTCAATAATTTGAATTTTCTAAAGCGACGGGCAAAGATATTATCGACAATTCATGATTTAAACCCGCATGAAAAAAGTAAGCAAGGTTTAAAAGATAAAATACTTTCTTACCTCGAAAATAAAAGAGATCGCAACCTGGTAAGTAAGTCTCCTTACATATTAACGAATTCCTTAACTCAATTTAATCAACTATCATTACTAAAAGGAGTTGACAGGGTTTTCTATGCTAATATGCCGACATTTGTAAATGAAAATATGGCAGATGGTGTGGAAATAGTTAGCGAGCTAATTGGAATAAAAAATTATATCCTATTTTTTGGCAGAATTGATAAATACAAAGGTTTGGATGAATTGATTGACACACATTTAAATTCCCAAAGTGATGAAATCTTGGTCATAGCTGGAGGAGGAAAATTTTGGTTTGAAATCCCAAAATCCAATCGCCTAATCATAATAAATCGATATATTAAAGATGAAGAGCTTAAGACACTTTTTTCTGACGCAAAAATTTGTGTAATGCCATATCGAAACATTACACAAACTTCACTAACTTCAATACCATTTTTCTTTGGTTGCCCAGTTATACTTTCTAATATTAATGAATTTGCTGGAATTGCATCAGAAGGTGGCTCTCTTGTATGCAATTTTTCGGATAAATCTGATTATCTTTTGAAAATCAATGAATTGAATAACGAAAAAGTAAGAAAAGATATCATATCTAAACAGATTCAATTTTATAAATCAAAATATGATGCGAAAGCATTTACAAAACAGCTTGCTTCAATTTTTGAAAAGGTTTTATTAGATTAACTTATGAAAAAGTCGTTTTTTATAATTTTCTTATCAATATTTTGTTCTTTTCAGGTTTTTTCGAGCCTCATAGTTGATCTAAAAAATATGGGAGCAGATGAAAAGGGAACCAAAGATGTTTCTAAGATTTTTGAACTTGCTATCAGAAAAGTGTCAAATGCTGGGGGAGGCACCGTTGTGGTGCCGAAAGGAATATTTTTGCTAAAGTATACCGTTTTTATTCCGAGTAATATTAAAATCTTGGGATCTGGAAAGTCGTCGGTAATAAAAGCCAATATAAGTATCTCTGAAGGACGCTGTGCTTTTTTAGTCGGCGATTCTTACGAGTGGAACGCGGCACAGTCTTCAAAATATATGAAAGCTAGCAGTCGAGGGTGGCTGGCAAATTCTTCGTTTGTGGATGTTGCATTAGGGGACGGGCTGAAGTTAAAAACCGATGATAAACGCATCAAAACTAGAAATTCATCTATCGAAAATCTTTTGATTCGATTCGACTATAGTGGTTGTGGAAGTAATTGGGGTGGTTATGGTATACAGTTTAGTCATGCTGCTAATTGTTATGCGAAAGATATATGGACTGAGAATGCTACGCAGGCTATCGGAATTGGATCTGATACGCCACCTTCAACCCCGGGTTGCGTGGAGGTATACGCATATAATATAACTGTAATTAAGCCAGATCCCGTTAGAACATATTTTTCCATAGGTATGATAGCAAACAGTAATCATTGTGGTATATATGATTCCAGGTCTTTATTACCTTTTACAAATGGGAGTGAGGATGGGACAATAATCGGACTGAACTTCACAGAAGATTGCACTATAAAAAACATTGTTGGAAAGGTTGGTAAATCCACAACATCTGAGGGAATACTCTTAAACAATGCATATGGAACGATATTAGACAATGTTATAATCTCGGATGCAAAACATGGTATTGCTGTAACTTTTAGCGATTACAATCTTTTGTTGAAAAAATCGCTTAAAACCAATTTAATTACCAATATTACAGTTAGGAATTCGGATACAGGTATTTTAATGATGTCGAAATTCAACATCATTAAAAATTTTGTATTGGTAGATTGTGCCGTTCCATTGAAATACAATATTAATGCAACAAACAATGAATTTTATGGTTTTACGTACTGGTTGAATCAATTAGCGCCTAATGATAAAAAATGGTTGGAGCAATTTAACAAATTTATTTTATGAGAGTTGCCATAATTCAAGACGAGTTAGTTCGGAAAGGTGGAGCCGAACAGGTCGTGCTGAGTTTTGCTAAGGCGTTTCCTGATGCGCCAATATATACACTAAGTTATAACGCCGAAAGCACGTATCCAGAATTCAAGAACTTTAAAATAGTGACGTCTTGGTTTGGAAAGTTTATCAAGAACGACAAGAATCTTAAGCGATTCTTTTTCCCTTTTGGTGTTTGGGCGATGAAGTCCTTAAAGATAAAAGATTATGATGTTGTTTTATTGTCTACTACTCATTGTGCCAAATATTCTTCAATTAGCAATAAATCGATAGTAATCACTTACTGCCATACTCCATTTAGGCTTGTATTTCGACCTGACTCATATGACGAGGTTTCAACAGCCCACGGTTTAAAGGCTAAACTCTTATCTTTCGTCATCGGTATTTTGAAAAAAATTGATATTAATAGTGCACGTAGGACAGACTATTTTTTAACAAATTCAAACGAGGTAGTTCCTAGAATCATCGAAGCATATAAACCTGATAAACCGGTTACAGTAATCAACCCGCCTGTAAAGTGCCAAAATTTCTTTATTTCAGATGATGTAGGCGATTATTATTTATTAGTAAGTCGATTTGAGCCATATAAAAGAGTTGATTTAGTTATACAGGCCTTTAATTTAATGAAAGATAAAAAGCTAGTTATAATTGGCAAAGGATCGCTTAAGGAAGAACTTAGGGCTCTTGCAGAGAATAATATTCAATTCAAAGAAGGTTTAACTCTAGATGAGTTAGCCGCAATGTATTCTGGATGTAAGGCACTAATATTTCCTCAATATGAAGACTACGGTATAACACCGTTGGAAGCAAATGCTGCAGGAAGACCGGTGATCGCTTATGGACTAGGGGGCGTTTTAGATACGATGATTCCATATAAAAATGATGCTTCAGTTTCGACGGCTATCTTTTTTTCTGAACAATCTGTGTCAAGTTTAGTCGAGGCCATAAGTTTGTTTGAGACGCTGAAATTTAATCCAAGTTTTATAAGAGCACACGCTGAAACATTCGGCGAGGATTTATTTATAGCCAAATTGAAAAACTTTATTAATAATAAGTATAACGAAGCAAAAAAAAATGAGCAATAATACCTACATCCTTATCATGGCCGGCGGAGTCGGTTCGCGTTTTTGGCCAAAAAGCCGTAATCATTTCCCTAAACAATTTATTGACATTTTAGGGACAGGTGAATCTCTATTACAACTTACCTATAAAAGGTTCCTGAATGTAGCTCAGAATGAAAATATTTTCGTCTTGACAAATACGAGTTATGCAGATTTAGTTCAAAAGCAACTGCCTGATATTTTAACGGAGAACATTTTATTGGAGCCGAGCCGTAACAATACTGCACCATGTATCGCATATGCTACCTATAAGATATTACAGCAAAATCCCAGTGCTAACATTGTAGTTGCGCCTTCTGACCATTTGATTTTGAAGGAAAATGTGTTTATCGAGAAAATACTTCAGGCCTTGCAATTTACGGAGCAGAACGATGCTTTAGTGACTCTAGGTATTAGTCCTACGAGACCTGATACAGGTTATGGCTATATCAAATTTGACAATACAGAGTCAAACACGGACTTGAAAAAAGTTTCCGCTTTTATGGAAAAACCGAATTTAGATAAAGCAAAAGAATATTTAGCCGACGGCGCTTACGTTTGGAATGCAGGTATTTTTATTTGGTCTGCCAAAAGTTTGAAAAATGCATTTCAAAAATATGCCTCCGAAATTGATGAAGTTTTTGTCAAAGGAAACAGTTTTTATAATACGGATGTCGAGACCCAATTTATCGCTGAGCATTATCCAACCTGTCCGAATATATCCATTGATTATGCGATTTTAGAAAAGGCAGATAATATTTATACCATTCCTGCGGACATTGGTTGGTCTGATTTAGGCACTTGGGCGTCATTACATGAAGTAGCAGAAAAAGACGAACACAAAAATGTTATTAATGTTGAAAAGTTCGATATTACAGATACACATAACTGCATCGTACATTTGCCGAAGAATAAAGTTGCTGTCATTCGTGGGCTTGAAAATTTTATCATTGTGGATGATGGTGAGGTCTTAATGATTTATCCAAAAAATGAGGAACAAGAAATTAAAAAAGTTTCTCAAAATGTAGTGGCGAAGTTCGGTGAGATATTTTCCTAAAGTAGTTGAGCTTTAGAATTATCGGTTACTCTTTTCTGTAGATAGAATAAATACACTCTAAAACAATTTGCGTAACTTAGCAGTATAATTGGGGCATGGAAATTGTGGACTAGCGATAAGTTCACAATTTCTATCCCGAACTAAATTCTAATTGCTTATGCAAACACGTTACTTATTCATTTTAAAGTACATTCTACCCATTACAGATTTGGTAATGGTGAATTTGGTGTACTTTTTTGCCTACGAATTTACTGGTTACCTAGGAAAGGCTGTAACATCTGAATTGCAATGGCACTACATCGTAGTCTGTAACCTGATCTGGATTGTAAGTACCACATCGTTTGGTTTATATACAGAATACGGATCACGCAGAATAGAAAGAATTTATCGTGGCACCTGGAAAAGTGTGGTCTTGCATGGAATTTTATTTTCAATCTATCTTTTCTTCTCTAAACAAAATGATTTTTCAAGATCGTTTCTTTTGGTTTTTTACGGATCATTAGGGCTTTTGTTTTTAATTAATCGTTTTGTGGGCACGTCTTTTCAATTTCTTTTATTCAATCATTTGAGAGGTGTAAAATCTGTTGCAATATTAGGTAATAACGCAACAGGAGTACAGTTAGCGGATTATTTTGAAAAGCAACGCTATATCGAATTTCATGGCTTTTTAAATGATGTTCCAGATGATTACCTTGATCGTGACGGGCAAATTTCTGAGATTGTTGGGCAACAGTTTAAAATGGCGTTGGATAAAGGTGTGAAGGATATCTATGTAACCATTGCGCCGGAGCGTATGGCAGATATGACTTTGTTGACAGAAGAAGCAGAACGTCAATGCGTGCGTTTGAAATTTATACCCGATATCAGTGGTGCATTATTGTCACCATATACAGTAAGTTATTTAGGAAATGAATTTCCGGTGATTTCACTACGTTCTGAGCCGCTTGAAAAAGTACATAACCGATTTAAAAAGCGTCTGATTGATATCATCTTCAGCGGAATGGTCATCTTGTTTGTATTAAGCTGGTTGTATCCAATCATCGCTATTCTAATTAAGTTGCAAAGCAAGGGACCTGTTTTGTTCAAGCAATTGCGCAGTGGACGTGATGATGAACCTTTTTGGTGCTTCAAATTCAGGAGTATGCGAATGAACAACGATAGCGATAAACGCCAGGCAAGTAAAAACGATGACCGGATTACACCAATCGGTAAGTTTTTGCGTAAATCTAGTTTAGACGAATTGCCACAGTTCTTCAACGTATTTATGGGGCACATGAGCGTTGTTGGTCCGAGGCCACACATGTTAAGCCATACAGAGCAATATAAAGGTATTGTCGATCAATTTATGGTTCGTCACTTCTTAAAACCAGGAATTACAGGTTGGGCACAGGTAAATGGTTTTCGTGGTGAAACCAAAGAAGATTATAAAATGGTGAAACGCGTAGAACACGACATATGGTATCTGGAGCACTGGAGTGCTATGCTCGATGTTAAAATTATCTTCATGACGGTCATCAACATGGCAAAAGGTGAAGAAAACGCTTACTAGAAGTTAAATACTTTATCAAACAAGAAAGGGGCTCATTTTCAACATTGAGCCCCTTTTTTTATTTCATTTGGATTATTTACCCCGCCATACTATTTGTTGTTCTTTTTACGCCAAGTTTCTTCACGGTTGCAACAATTGTAGCCTTATCATAACCGCATTCAGCCCAAAGTTCTGGTTGCTCGCCATGCTCAATAAATTCATCCGGGATACCCAAACGTACAATATTACTGTTGTAACAGTGATCCGCCATAAACTCTAAAATCGCAGAACCTACACCACCTTGTAAACAGCCGTCTTCAACGGTGATAATGTTTTTATATTTAGCGAAAACTTCGTGCAGCATTGATGTATCTAAAGGCTTTGCAAAACGTAAATCGTAATGCGCAGGATAATAACCTTCGCTGTTTAATTCATTTTGTGCTTCTACTACGAAATTGCCGACATGACCTAATGTTAAAACAGCTACGTCTTCACCATCGGTAATTTTGCGGCCTTTGCCAATTTCCAATGCTTTAAATGGACGTTTCCAATCTGGCATAACGCCATTTCCGCGAGGATAGCGAATCACAAACGGACCAATGTTATCCTGCTGGGCAGTAAACATCAAGTTCCGAAGTTCTTCCTCGTTCATAGGAGAAGAAACCACGAGATTTGGAATGCAGCGCATAAAAGCTACATCATATGCGCCATGATGCGTTGCACCATCAGCTCCTGCTAAACCCGCACGATCTAAACAGAAAACCACATTAAGTTTCTGAATGGCCACATCATGAATAACCTGATCGTATGCCCTCTGCATAAAGCTGGAGTAAATATTGCAAAAAGGTAAAAGCCCTTGTGCAGCCAGGCCTGCTGAAAAAGTTACGGCATGCTGCTCAGCAATACCCACATCAAATGCCCTTTTCGGCATGGCTTTCATCATAATATTTAATGATGATCCTGATGGCATTGCCGGTGTAATACCAACAATTTTATCATTCACTTCTGCCAATTCAACCATAGTGTGTCCAAACACATCCTGGTATTTTGGAGGTTGCGGTTTATCGGGAATACTTTTTTTGATCTCTCCGGTAATTTTGTCGAACAAGCCTGGCGCATGCCATTTGGTTTGATCTTTTTCTGCCAGTGCAAACCCTTTTCCTTTCACCGTTACGCAATGCAACAGTTTTGGTCCGGGGATATCTTTTAATTCTTTGATTACCTGCGCCAAACGTTTCACATCATGACCATCAACCGGGCCAAAGTAACGGAAGTTAAGCGCTTCGAATAAATTGCTTTGTTTTAATAAGGTTCCTTTTACACTTTTCTCAATCTTTTTCACATATTTATGTGCATTTGGGCCAAGCTTGGAAAGATTGGCGAGTACGTGAGAAATGTCGTCGCGGAAACGGTTGTAAGATTTAGAGATGGTAATGCTCGTCAAATATTCTTTCAGCGCACCAACATTCGGATCGATAGACATGCAATTGTCGTTCAGGATAACCAAAACATTGCTATTTTCTATTCCGGCGTGGTTTAATCCTTCAAAAGCCAAACCTGCAGTCATTGCACCATCGCCAATTACGGCAACATGCTGGCGATCGGTTTCACCCTTAATTTGTGAAGCCACAGCCATGCCTAAAGCCGCAGAAATGGAAGTAGAAGAGTGCCCAACACCAAAAGTATCGTATTCGCTTTCGCTGATTTTAGGGAAACCGCTTATACCTTTATATACGCGGTTGGTGTGAAACAATTCGCGGCGGCCAGTTAAGATTTTATGTCCGTATGCCTGATGGCCAACATCCCAAACAAGTTTATCGTAAGGCGTGTTTAAGGCATAATGTAAGGCAACAGTAAGTTCTACCACGCCTAAACTGGCACCAAAGTGCCCACCATTTACACTTACAATGTCTATGATGTATTGACGTAATTCCTGGCTTATTTGTTCTAAGTCAGTTTCACTATATTGCTTAAGGTCAGCAGGATAGTTAATTGTTGATAATAGTGGGCCAGCTTTTACTTGCATTCAATTTTCTGGTAAAAAACAAGATACAAAGTAAGGTATTTTTGTTGTAATATCGAAGAGAATAATAAGGGTTTTGATCTGCTGCAAACAATTCAGCCAATAAATCCAGAATAAGCGTGGAGCATTCTCCTAAATCTTTCCGATGGATTGTATCGTAAGTCGGGTTTTCATTTTAGTTGCGTTCGATATATGAAATCAAAAATTGTTCGAGGTCTTGTTTATTTGATCGGTATGGATTTGGGACAAATGTTTTTGCCGTTTCGAGCAAATTCTGAAAATTATCCGTTTCATGCCAGGGAATCAAATAGCCTTGTGCAGCAAATTCGTTCAAAATATCTAACTGATGATCATCTACATGTTCCTTATATTTATATAATCTAGGTACAGCAATCACTTTTTTCCCCATTTGTAAACCTCTTAAGATAGAACCTACACCGGCATGTGTGATCACTACTTCCGCTTCCTGGTAAAGTACATTCAGCTCTGCTGAGGTCATGAATTTCTGTATAGAAAGTACTTGCGACGAAAAATTGGTATGGCCCGATTGAACCACAACTGTATCGGCAATTTGGCCATCCAGGATGGCTTTTTCAATTTGAATAAGTGGGCGGGAGAAATCAATTTTGAAGGTTCCCAGTAAAACGAGTATCATTAGAATAAGCTGCCGCGATAAATGGATTTTCTGTACAATTGTTTTGCCGATTCCCATTGTACCAAAAAGAGGTTAGAAAACGGATAAATAAACGTTGCTGATTTAGCCTTAGAATTGACCCGTGCATAGGATAGGATATAAACAACTCTGATCCGTAAGATATAAGCCAAAACACACATTGGAAATGCAGTATGGCTACCCGTTGTAATGATCACAGTTGGCCTGAAACTCCATAATATAGGTATCGATAAAAAAAAGTTCAATACGATATTAAAGTAGTAGCTAAATGCGCGGCCCATCATATCTGGCTTCAGAAACTTCATATTGTATGTAGAAGCCATAGATCGGGTAGTTTCTACATCTTCGGTTACAATCAGATATTCATACTTTTCCCGCAATTGCTTTAGCTCTAATATTTCGGCTAAGTGGCCTCCGGCTGAGCTGATAAATAATACTCGGTTTGGTTTGATCTTCATTTTGAAGGCATTTAGTAGTCGTTTGGTTAAACAGTTTTAAACCGTTTTTTATAAATCTAAATGTCTGCAATATGAGAAGGCCCAACAATAGCCCTTTGGGACTAGCCCTTATTCTCTTCGGCGCTACTTAAACCCTTCCAAACGACATTTTTTCATCTCCGTACTTAAGTGGTAAACGGATTTCATAAGCAAGACCGCCAGCAGAAAACATTTTTAACTCTCCATTCAAATTCCGAATCCGTGAATTCAGATTAGCCATACCCATTCCCTGTTTTTTTAACACTTGTTCTGTAAGTCCGATACCGTTATCCATAAAACAAATTACTGCTTGATAAATGTCAAAAGAAAAATTAAGGGTACAGCGCGTACTTTTAGAATGTTTTATTGAATTATTTGCCAATTCGATAATTAATAAGTATAGATTTCGCTTAAAATCATGTGTTATGACTAACGAAGGGATATTTTCAGGAATTTGAATGTGGATTTCTATGGAAGAATGCTGAAATAGATCATGTAATTGATCAGAAATGTGAAAAATCAGTGCTTCCATTGTTGAATTTTGCGGATTTGTTTGCCAAATTACATTTGAAATTTTATCAGATATGTCATTTGTCAGGTCATTTATCTCTTTAATTTCCTCAATTTGTTTCCAGTTTTTCATGGTAACATCAATCAGTAATTTCAGGGCCGTTAAGCCAGAACCGATTTCATCATGTATTTCCGAACTGATTCTTTGTCTTTCTGCCACTACGTTTTTATCCCTGCTTGCAATTTGGTCTTTAAATTTTCGTTTATCGCGCTTAATTCTAATCATAAAACTAACTGTTGTAACAGAAAAAACACAAATGGAGAAGAAAAGGAGACTTTCAAAATTGAGCGTACGAAAAATTAACAGTGCGCGAAAGAGAGAATTAAGCATCATAACTGGTATTTAATAGCATTAGACAACTAAGTGAATTTATGTAGTATTTAATTTACTTGATTTTTTTTGAGCTTTGTAATTTAGACTACTCATTTTTCAAAAAATCCTGTAGTTGTAAACTACAAAAAAACTCTTTTTTTAGTTCGCTAACTAAGTGATTTAAAAGGACATATAAAAATTTTTTATTTATAATATTTCATGATACCTTTATCGCATTCCGATTTAACGCTCATTAAAAGGATACTTTGGCGGAGATAAATAATAATAAAATAAAAGATTATTTAGATCCAATATGGTGATGAAGGCGGGCGAATTTTATCAGAAAAAACATTGTCTAAAATCCCTAAATAACTCCCATTATGATTTCAGTTTCCATTGTTGAAGATCACCCCAATTACAGACACTCCCTTATTCGTGCAATTAAGGACAGTTCGGATTTCTTAATTCAGGATGCCTATGTTTCTGCTGAAGAAGCGTTACAGGGTTTGCCTAATAATTCGCCGGATGTGCTTATTGTAGACATTAAACTTAAAGCGCTTTCTGGCATCGAATTAATTAAACAAATGAAACCTAAATTATCGTTCACCCAATTTTTAATGTGTACAAGCTATCAAAATGACGATAATATTTTCAATGCGCTTAAAGCAGGCGCGGCAGGCTACATTCTAAAAGGTGCTACATCTATGGAAATTCAGAATGCCATTCTGGAGTTACATCGTGGTGGCGCCCCAATGAGTCCGTTTATTGCCAGAAAAGTTATCAGTTTATTGCACCAGGCACCTAACGGATCAAATTCCCTCGGATTGAGTGATCGGGAGGTTGAGGTTCTTTCGCTGCTTGGAAAAGGACATCTCTATAAAGAAATTTCGGATATTCTGGGAATAAGTGCTAATACTGTTAAAAATCATTGTAAAAATATTTACAAACGATTACATGTTCAGAACAAAGTGGAAGCGCTAAATAAATACAATAGCTACAACCAGCGCGAGACTGTTAGTGCAAAACGATTTTATATGTTTTAGCCCAAAGGGGCTATTTACTTCTGTTGGCTTATCTGCGTACTTAGTGATGTTTTTTAATCTCGGCTATTGTACCGGATAAACCAATCAAATTATGAAAAGCAGGCATGTATTTATTTTAATTGTTTTCCTTGCTGTATTCGATCTGATTTCTATTAATGTCGGACTGAGTACAGTAAACCTGGCGGGATGGCTTACGGGTTTAAATTTGTATGGTGCCATTCAGGTTTGGGCGGTGATCAATTTTAGCTGGCTGCTTTCTGCCGTAATCAATAGAGTTTACACACAGCGAAATGTGCAGTCCAGAGAGGTAATGTATAGTAAAAGCATCATTACCTTTATTACCCAGGTATTTCTTGCAGGGTTACTTTTTCTCATTTTTCCAAAATATTTTCAGTTCGACATTGCTATCTTTTATGCCTTGGTTTTCGGCTTCGCCGGTATTACAGTGGTCCGTTTTACTACAGGGATTTTCGAGCGTTATTACCTTGAAATGGACAATTACAAAAAGAAAGTGGCGATTTTGGGAAGCGGCGAAATGGGTTTGAAATTAGAGCGTTTCTTCCTTGATCATAAATTGTCTGTTAAACTTGCAGGTCCTTTTCCTGAGGCCGAAGCAGAATATCAGGAGGTAGACCATTTAAATGGCTCGGCTCTCGGGCAAGATATCCGCTATGCGATTGAGCATCATCTGGATGAAGTTTATACCACTCATTTTCCGGGAGAAAATCAAATGGTTGATGAGTTGGTAGAGTTTGCTGAACGCCATTGTGTTCGTGTAAAGTTTGTGTCGCCTGAGGTCTTGTCATCCAGTAAATCATTCATGCAAAACAATCAGAATTTTGTTTTAAACGGTTTGTACGATGGGATTCCAATTCTTGTAAATCGCCCAGAACCTTTGTATGCCCTGAGCAACCGCATCATCAAACGCTTGTTTGATATTGTCTTCAGCTTATTTGTAATTGTATTTATTCTCTCCTGGTTTTTACCGATTATGGCATTCCTGATCCGTATGGAATCAAAAGGGCCGGTTTTTTTCAGGCAGCCACGTTCGGGAAGAGATAACAAGACTTTTCTTTGCTACAAATTCAGAAGCATGCAGGTAAATACCAATAGTCATTCTCAGCAAGCAATAAAAAACGATCCGAGAGTAACAAAGATTGGTGCATTTATGCGAAAAACCAGTATCGATGAATTGCCACAATTCATTAATGTACTGATGGGTAACATGAGTGTAGTTGGCCCGCGCCCGCACATGGTAAAACATACCGAACAATATAGTGCCATTATTGAAAGTTATATGCTGCGGCATTTATTAAAACCGGGCATCACCGGCTGGGCACAGGTAAGTGGTTTCCGTGGAGAAACCCGTGAAAAAGGACAAATGGAAGGTCGTGTGCAGCACGATATCTGGTATATGGAAAACTGGTCACTTTTACTTGATTTTCAGATCGTTTATAAAACGGTTATCAATGCGGTAAAAGGAGAAGAAAATGCATTTTAAAGCTTTTTGAGCATATTTTTTAGATGCTGGCTATTTCCGGTAGCCCTAAGGGGCTATTGTTGATGACCCTCGCGAATCGCAACTTCGTATCGAACAAAACCAAACAAGTTTCTCTATATGAAGAATGCTCTTTTATTTTTCCTGGCGATTTCCGTATTTTTTATAAGCTCATGTAGTTCGTACAAAGATATTCCTTATTATCAGGATTTGGACCGAACAAAACCATCATCGGACAATATTAGTAATGATCAGGTAACCAGAATCCAGGCACTGGATATTCTGGGTATTAATGTTTCCAGCCGTACGCCAGAATCTTCTTCTGTTTTCAATTATACATCAAAAGATACTCAAAGTACGATTAGCGGTTATATGGTAGATTCTACCGGAGCGATTCAGTTGCCATTAGTTGGTATGATGAAGGTTCAGGGGTTAACCACAGCGCAGGTGCAGGAAAAATTGAATGCTTTGTTGGTTACTTATTTTAAAGATCCGGTTACGAATGTGCGCATCCTCAATTTTAAAGTTGCAGTTTATGGCGATGTTCTGAAACCCGATGTATACCTGATCAAAGATGAAAAAGTATCCATAATCCAGGCCTTAACTATGGCTGGCGATTTGAACATTACAGCAAAACGCCAGGATGTGATTCTTATTCGTGAAGCAAATGGCAAAAGAAACTTTGTTCCTCTGGATCTGCGTTCAAAGAAAATTTTCGAATCGCCATATTTTTATCTGAAGAATAACGACCAGATTTATGTACAACCAGACAAAACTAAATATTCTACCGTTGATCGGGGATATAAGTCTACTACATTAATCCTGTCTGGTCTCTCCATTATTGCAATTGTACTTTCCAATTTGTTAAGATAGCGCTAAACCAACAGTAGATGACAGCTTTACAAGGACAACTTACCACGTTTACCATTCCCGAACAAAAACCGTCTTTTGGTATAATGAAGCCAATTGGCAAATACATTTACCATTGGCCTTTATTTATTCTTTCTTTCCTGGTCATTTTTCCACTAGCCTGGGCTTATATTAAAGTTGCGCCAGAGGTGTACGCGGTAAAGGCTTCAATTTTAATTAAGGCTGATAAAAAAAATCAGGATAAAGACCTTTCTGCACTTCATGAAATTGATTTGGTCAATTCTGCAAAGGTTATTGAAAATGAAATCGAGATCATCAAATCGGTAAATCTGCTGCGTAAAGTAGTAGATGATTTGAATTTATCTGTGATTTATCAAACGAAAGAAAATTTTAAAACTATTGATTTATTTGAAGATAAACCCGTTGAACTTACGCTAACCAAGCCGTTTAAAAATGCAAAACCTTATTTTCTGAACATCAAGGCAATTGATACAAAAACTTTTGGTGTACGAAAAAGCGACGGTACATTTAAAAAGTATACTTTCGGGCAACAATATTCGAATCCGGTTTTGGGTACATGGTGTTTGAAAGTAGGAAATTTTCTTTCGGGTTATCTCGGTAAGGAAATTAAAATCACCATCATTAATCCAGAACAGGCTGCTTTGAATTATCAAGACGATATTAAAGCAGAGCTGAGCAATAAGTTGTCATCCACGGTTGTATTGTCTCTTGCAGATCGGAATCCGGAACGCGGCAAAGCCATTTTAAACAGTGTGCTGATACATTACAATACGATAAATGCCAATGATAAAAATGCCGATGTAAAAAATACTATGTCTTTTCTGGACCAAAAAATCAGCAAATTATCAGAAGAATTGGGCCGGTCGGAAAAAGGTCTGGAGAATTTCAAAAGCAGCAATGGATTAACAGATTTAAGTCTTCAATCTAAAGTTAGTTTAGAGAACCTGCAGGTCAATGATCAGAAATTGACTTCTGCCAATATCCAGCTAAATATCATCAACAGAATTGACCAATACGTAAGTTCTTCAGAAAATGCAGAAAAAGTTCCATCGTCAAACGGAATTGATGATGATGTGTTAAGCAGTTTAATTGAAAAATTATCAGGTTTACAGTTGAAATACGAAGAACTTGCCGCCACCACACCAGAAACAAGTCCGGAGTTTGAAGCAATTAACCGCCAGATTAAGACAACAAAATCTACAATTCGCGAAAACGTCAAAAATATTAAGGCTACTTTATTGTCTACACGCGATAAATTGGCGGCTTACAATTCGAAGTTTGAAACGTCTATTCGTACAATTCCGACGCAAGAGCGGGAATTTATAAATATTAAACGCGGGCAAGCGAGTAAAGAAAGCCTTTACACTTACTATTTGCAAAAGCGGGAAGAAGCTGCTGCCAATTATACGTCTATTCTTTCTGACGATAAAATTATCGATCAGGCATATGCAACTGCACCAAAAGATCCCAAAATGATGATTTTGGTAATGGCTTTTGTAATGGGTATCGGCTTGCCAACAGGCTTTATCTTCGCCAGAACTGCTTTAGCCAATAAAGTCTATTCTGAGCAAGACATTCGTAACGTACTGGACGTACCCATCATTACAGAGTTGCCCATGGCTGTTAAACGATCTAAAATTGTTGTAAGCGGGAATAAAGTAACACCGGTTAGTGAGCAATTCAGATCGCTCCGGTCCAAATTGTATCATTTATATAGTGATGAAAAATTAGGGCGGGTTACGTTAATCACTTCCAGCATTCCCGGCGAAGGTAAAAGTTTTGTAAGTGCAAATCTGGCGGTTTCTTTATCGCTCATCCAAAGAAAAGTTGTGATATTGGAATTGGATATGCGTAAACCGAAGATTTGCAAAACATTCGATTTAAGTGATGAAGGTTTGGGTTTAAGCGACTATTTTAAAGGTGAAGCACCGCTTGAAGCAATAATAAGGCAAACAGAAGTTTCTGATAATTTATACGTAATTGCAGCTGGTACGCCAGTGCAAAGTCCGTCGGAACTTTTAGAAAGCGCTGCACTGGAAAATCTGATTAATGAATTGAGAACCAGATTTGACGATGTGATTATTGATAGTCCGCCGGCACATTTGGTTGCAGATCCGCTTATTGTAGCCAAATTTGCAAACATTTCTCTTTATGTTGTTCGGCAGGGATTTACCAACAATGCAGAACTGATGTATTTAAAGAAGTTGTTGGAACAACAACATTTTAAACAATTGCAAATTGTTTTTAACGGAATGGAAAGCCGCCGTTATGGTTATGGCTACAATTATGACAATTCTTACTACAGCAAAGAAAAATCCGGAATACTTCAGACGGTATTCGGAAATTTCTTTCAACGGTTTTAAATCAAAGTACAGTTCAAAAAATGGTAGAAGAATCTGTAAAAACCAAGAGCCAGCTAACAAAAAACCTATTTTCGCTTGCTGTGGTTCAGGTGGCAACCTATGTGCTTCCACTCTTATCTGTACCAATAATTTCCAGAATTTTAGGTCCGGAGAAATTCGGGTTGATCAATTTTGGTGCGGCATATGTAGCGTATTTTACCATTTTAATAACCTACAGTTTTGATTTTACTGCAACGCGCAAAATTTCAAAACAACCAGATGATGTAGATAATAGAAACCGCGTTTTTACCGATGTATTTTTTACGCAGTGTTTGCTTTTTGTTCTGGCAACAATACTTTTTTCGGTTCTGTTGCTCACCATTCCTGAACTTCAAAAAAATCAGGGTATTCTCATTGCTTCTTATTCGCTATGCGTTAGCACACTATTTACCCAAAACTGGATTTTCCAGGCGATGCAGGATCTGGCCAAAGTGGCCTTGTTCAACATCACCAGTAAAATCTTATTTACCATTGCCATTGTACTGGTGGTGCAAAAAAATGAAGACTACATCTGGCAACCGCTACTCATTGGTATCATACAAGGTAGCATAGCTATTTGGTCATTTTTTTGGGCAATTAAACGTTACCAGATCAAAATTGGCAAACCATCACTCACTAAATGTTGGGCAGTTTTAAAAGAAGACCGCATTATTTTCTTCTCCTTAATCTGCGTAAGCTTGTATACATACACCAATACAGTAATTTTGGGATTGTTTCAAAGTGCAGAGCAGGTTGGTTATTATACCGCTGCACAACGTTTAATCATTATTGCACAATCTGTTTTGGTAATGCCATTGGCACAGGCTTTTTATCCGTATGTAGGAAAGGCCTTCGGAGAAAGTAAAGCTTTAGGGTTAACTGTTGCACAAAAACTTATTCCACTAATTGCACTTTTTCTGGGTTTGGCGGCAATAGGGATGTTTTTCCTGGGCCCGTATGTAATCCGTGCTTTTTATGGCGAAAGATTTGAATCGGCCATAACTGTTTTCCAAATCTTATCTGTTGTTCCGCTTTTTTATGCATTAAACAATGTTTTGGGTATCCAGATTATGGTAAATCTGGGCATGGACAAACAGTTTTTATACATTAGCGCTGCCGCGGGAATCATGAGTGTAGTCTTTAATTTGTTGATTGTTAAGAGATTTGGTTTTGTGGGTACAACAGTAACCTGGCTTTGTACAGAAGTTTTTCTCTTTATTACGATGTGCCTGGTGTTGAAAAGGGCAAAACTGAATCCCATAAACCTCGAGTATTTTAAGCTGAGCGCGATAAAGGAATATGCCAATCCTTTGCTTGATAAATTTAAACCGGTTATACATATGGTTTCACGCAAATTAAACCGAAGTACCCGATGAGCAAGAGCGCAATCTTCGTATTCTTTCTAATTATTTTTTCGCTTAAATTTTTTGATGGTGCATTTGCAAGCAGTGGCATTCTGAAGAATTTATGCTTTGCGTATATGTTTGTGGCATTTGTGCTTTCAGTTCCGTATTTCTTCAAATTTTCTGGTGGTTTTGTTTTTCCCATCCAGCTGATTACCACCGCCATAGTTCTTTCTATTTTCATGGCTAAATTGACCTGGAATCAAGGTTTTGAGTACAGCAGTACAACGCTCCCGTATTTAATGTGGATTGCGTTTTTTTTCCTGATGGGGAAAAATATACCGATTCATTTACTCGAAAAATTCGTGCTTATTTATGGCGTGGTGTACATCCTGCTTTTTCTTTTTCAGCTCACGCACAGCGATGTTGTTTACTTCGGTTTTCGCGAGTTCGTGGAAGATCGGGGGATTATCCGAATTATTTTTCCCGGCGGAGGTGTCTTTTTTCTTTCTTGTTTTATCGCCTTAAACAGGATAACCTCATCAGCCAAATACCGTTATTTATGGATTAGCTACGCGCTTTTAGGTGTGGTAATTATGGTTTTGCAGGTTACCCGGCAATTGATTTTCCTGATGTTGTTTTTCTACCTGCTGCATTTTCTTAAAAATGTTAAGCTGCCCTATAAACTTGCGGCAATTGCATTCTTTGCTATCGGAACATTCATTTTCCTAAATTCTGATAATCCCATTAGCCGCGGTTTGGCAGAACAGCAAAAAGCAGATGCTTCCGCAGGTGGAGATTATATCAGAATCCTTGGAGCAGAATATTTTTTAACACAGTTCACTCCAAATACAATCAGCAAAATTTTGGGAAATGGCTTCTACAACGACAATTCATCTTATGGAAAAACCCTTAATGCGCTTTCTGCAAATTATGGTTATTTCCTCTCAGATGTAGGATGGATAGAAGTCTATATATCGTTCGGTATAATTGCTGTTATTGGTTATATTCTCATTTTTATAAAAAGTTTCACCACTCCATTACCAGCCTCGCATCATTATCTAAAGTATTATTTATGGCTGGTGATGTGCACCGCATTTACATCTGATATTCTTATATCTTATGGTTTTATAATCACAACAACAATTGCATTGTATTGCTATCAGAAAATTGCCGTTGAGCAAAGCGTACTCAGCCACGCTTTGGAAAAACACATAAAAGCCCATCCGTCTTATGCTTAATACTTTATACACAAAAGCCCCAATATCAGAGGTTGAAGCACCCAAAGTACTACGACGGGCACAAGACAGTGTGAATAGACGACGTATAGGGCTGGATATTATGCGTAGTACAGCAATTTTGATGGTTATCTTGTATCATTCTTTTCCAATCTTAGACCATATAGAGGCAAGCAGTTCGCTGGCTTCTCCCATTAAAAAAATGAGAGTGTTTTCAGATTGGTTTGGACCGTTAGGCGTAGACCTTTTTTTTGTTTTAAGTGGTTTTTTAATCGGAGCTATACTCATTAATACATTTTTAAAAAGCGAGCAGTATAACATGAGTCAGGTTTTTAACTTTTGGATCAGGCGTTGGTTCAGAACAATTCCCAATTACTTTTTCATTCTGACTATCGCTTTTGCGCTTTACCATTATAAATATGCGTTACAGTTTGACTGGCACTATTATATTTTTTCTCAAAACTTGTTTTCTCCTCATCCAAAATTCTTCGGCGAAGCCTGGAGTCTGGCTGTAGAAGAATGGTTCTATTTAACCCTGCCGGTATTTCTTCTTTTGGTTTCCCGCTTTGCGAAAAAGGTTCCTAAACAAAAAATTATTTTCACAACTATATGTATCTATCTATTCACTTTCATTACCGTTCGGTTCGTCAAAGCATTCGTGGGGAACTATTCTGATTTTGATGCAGAGATTCGTAAAGTTGTGGCATTGAGGCTCGATGCAGTGATGTATGGTGTATTCGTCGCTTATTTACTTCGATTTCATGCACATCGGGTTGAGCGAATTAAAGGGCTGATATTTATAATCGGTTTAACTGTTGCTTTATCGCTCACAATTGTGTTTTATCTTGGTGTAGAGAAATTTTCATTTTATCCTGAAAATAGATTCTTCAGGATATTTATAGACAGTTCCTATTTTACAATTATCCCGATTTGCTTTGCAATGGTGTTGCCCGCTGCTTATTCCTTCGAATCGCGAAAAAAAGGGATGTTAATCGCTATCATTAGCCAAATCAGTTTAATTTCCTACTCCATGTATCTTATTCATTATGCCCTAATTTATATTCCATTTTTTAAGAGAACTGAAGACGCCCCATTTACTAATGTGTGGTTAAACTATTTGGCATACTGGATATTGGTGATCTCTATCTCAGCACTGAATTACAGGTTTTTTGAAAATCCAATAACAAAATTACGAGGCTATTTAAGCCATAAAGAATGACTTATCATATGAAATTTAGCTAAAAATATATGAAATTTACAATTGGTATTCCTGCTTTCAAAGCCACGTTTTTTAAAGAATGTCTGGAGAGTATCGTAAATCAGAATTTCAGAGATTTTGAGGTGATTATTGTAGATGATGCTTCGCCTGAAAACATCGCTGAAATCGCAAAACCTTATCTAAGCGATCAAATCTGGTATCAGCGGAACGAGAAAAATTTTGGTGCATTGCACGTTGTAGAAAACTGGAATACGTGTTTGAATCTGGCCAAAGGCGATTATTTTGTTTTAATGGGTGATGATGACCGCATGGACATAAATTATCTGGAAGAGTTTGACCGTTTGATAAACCAATACCCTGATTGTAAAGTTTACCATTGCCGTTCTGTTATTATTGATGAGGAGTCTAATCCCATAACTTTAACAGAGCCACGCCCGGAGTTTGAAACCGTTTACGATTCTATACTGGAACGTTTAAAAGGCAATCGGCTTGCTTTTATTTCCGATTATGTATTTCATACACAGACGCTCAAAAACAACGGCGGGTTTTTTAAATTGCCATTGGCCTGGGCATCAGACGATATTTCTGTTTACATCGCAGCCGATACATATGGTACTGCACATACCAACAAACCGGTTTTCCAATACAGAAGAAGTTCTATAACCATATCTAACAGCGGCCAGGCAGAACATAAAATGGTGGCAATAATGGCGGAAGAAACCTGGCTTCAATCCTTTTTAAGTACAAAACCTGATACAGCGGAAGACCTTATTCTTTGGACAAATATTAAAGAAAGGCTTTATCCATACATACAAAAAAAGAAAGTGTATACTATGAGTGCCGGTCATTCAAAAGTGCCTTTTGCTTTACTTAAACAATGGTTTGGCAAAAGAAATCTCTACCGTTATTCTGTTAAAGATCTTGCGCATTCGGCATTATTATCTATACGAGGTTAAAAAGTACTTTGATGCATTTGCTTAAAAAAAGCAGCTGCACTTTAAACTAAACAAACAAAAAACATGAAGAGATTTTTCAAATTCGTTTGCCAGGATTGGCAGGTAAACAAGGGCAATATGAAAGGTCGGATCTTTTTATTGTTGTTCCGGATGGCGAACTTCGGTACTAAAAGCAGTTTTTACCATTTTATCAGCCTTCCTTACCTCTTTCTTTACAAGTTTTTAATCCAATGGATATTTACCTTAGAAATCCCCTGGCGGGTATCTATCGGTGAAAGTTTATCCATTTATCATGGTCAGGCGCTGATTATAAATAAAGATGTAGTCATTGGAAGAAATTGCACCCTGCGGCAATGTACCACAATTGGGGTAAAACAGAATTTTGATGGATCGGCGGGAAAAGCACCCGTAATCGGCGATTTCGTAAACATTGGCAGCAATGTGTGTATCATTGGCGAAATTGAGGTTGGAAACCACGTAATGATTGGAAGTGGAGCAGTGGTGGTCAAGAGTATCGCTGAGAACTGCATCGCTGTTGGAAATCCTGCTGTACAAAAGCCATATGCACAAGTTAAAAGTACACCGATACACACAGAATTAGCTCCCGCATAGCCTTATAGGGCTATTGATGTTCGGCCGTTAAAAACGGAATTTTATATCATATCCAATAGCCCTTTATCTGAGGCAAATTGGGGAGAGAAACTGAACATGAAACCATTTAAAATAAACAATTTCGATCTGTTAAGGTTATTTGCGGCTTCTGAAGTGTTGCTTCTGCATTCCTTCCCAAGGCTCAATCTGTCTGAACCACTTTTTTTTCAGGTCATGTCTAATTTTCCTGGTGTTGCTATGTTTTTTGTAATGAGTGGTTTCCTGATTTCGGCGTCGTTTGAGCGCAATTCAGATTTAACTGTTTATTTTAAAAATAGGTTACAACGTATTTTTCCGGCACTTTGGATGTGCTTGTTGATTACCATAATTGCAATTCCACTCGTTGCAAAAATTAGTTTGCTAAATGCTGGTTTCCTTCCCTGGTTTTTGGCACAGGCCGTCGGAATTATTTATACACCAGATTTTTTAAGCAGTTTTGGTTTCGGATCATACAACGGTAGTTTATGGACAATTCCGCTAGAACTTCAGTTTTACGTGGTATTACCAATGCTGTATTTTGCTTTAAACAAGTTTGCCAGGTCTGAAAAGCAAAAAAGCTGGCTGGTTGCCGGCACATTCCTCGCTTTTTGCCTAATCTCGTATTATATCAAAACCAACTATACCAAAGGAGCACTAGAGCCAGAAACCACCGTTCAGAAATTGATTCGTTACAGTTTTGTACCGAATGTTTATCTGTTTCTGTTCGGTGTTTTACTCCAACGGCTTAAGGTATATCAAAAATCTTTCGTTTATGGTAAAGGTGTGCTGTGGGCATGCGTTTACCTTGCTTTCAGTTATCTGGTAGAAACCACTCCGGAAACGTATATTTTTAAATTGGTTTTTCTTGGCTTCACGACTATTTCCTTGGCCTATACCTTTCCAAAACTTTCAGAGTTCCTGCTTCGCGGCAATGATATTTCTTATGGCGTATACATTTACCATGGCCTGGTGTTGGGTGTTTTTGTAGAACTGGGACTTAAAAACAACATGATGTATGTTTTTTCCATTTTTCTGATTTCCTATTTGCTCGGCTCGTTATCGTGGATTTTTGTTGAAAAGCCAATCATGAAACGTAAAAAGAAAGCTTTTGACACGGCCAGAAAGATTATGCCGGTTTAAATAAATCAAAAAATTAACGTTCTTAAGATGAAAAAAGTTGTTGTAATCGGGCCAAGTATTGAACGTACAAAAGGTGGGATGGCTACTGTATTGAAAGGAATTATGGATTCTGATCATGAAGCCCATGGTTTTCAAACCACTTTACTCACCTCGCATGTAGAAGGCAGTACTTCAGAAAAACTAACCGTGTTTGTGAAATGCCTGTTCCGCTTAATATTTATGTCGAAAGTAAGTCTGGTTCATTTGCATACTGCATGCGACGCCAGTTTTTACAGAAAGGCCATATTAAGTAAGCTTTGCAGAATAAAAGGAATTCCGGTATTTATGCATGTACATGGTGCAGATTTCGACAGCTTTTTCCGCCAGGCGAAAAGCAGCAGAAAAAAATGGATTAAGCAAACGATGGTCAGTTGCAGTCGGGTTATTGTACTTTCAGATTTTTGGAAGCGTTTTTTTGAGCAGGAACTGCAGCTCAAGAATGTTGCAGTTTTATACAATGCTGTAGATTGCGACGCTTTTAATCAATGCATAACAGCTCCAAATAACATCACAAAATTTCTTTTTCTTGGCCGCTTAGGGGAACGGAAAGGGGTGTACGACTTACTTAAAGCCATAGATTATGTTGTAAATACCCGCGGTAAACGAAATCTGGAATTTTATCTGGCAGGCGATGGGGAAATTGAACAGGTAACCAAAGAGGTTAATGCGCTGGGCTTATCAAATCAAATTAAAGTTCTGGGTTGGGTAAATGATGAAATGAAAGCGAATGTACTTTCTCTTGCAGATACGGTGGTGCTGCCTTCTTACAATGAAGGTTTGCCTGTTGCATTATTAGAAGCAATGGCTGCCGGAAAAGTGGTATTAAGTACTACAGTTGGCGGTATTCCGGATTTAATTCTGGAGAACGAAAACGGTTTTTTAATTCAACCCGGAGACATAAATGCGCTGGCCAACCGAATTGATTATATCACCGATCATCCAGACCATATCGCACAGATATCAAAAACCAATCAAGCGAAAATTATGCGCGATTACAATCTCACGAATATCAACAACCAGTTGTTTTCGATGTATCAGGAACGTGCAATTCCAAATATTCAAAAAAACTAAACTCTCAATCTCTATGATTATCAGAAGTAAGGCGCCTTTAAGACTCGGATTAGCTGGTGGCGGTACAGATGTATCTCCGTTCAGCGATCTGTATGGCGGTTTAATCTTAAATGCCACAATCAATCTTTTCGCTTATTGCAGCATAGAAATTTTAAATTCGGATAAAATCATCATTGATGCGCCGGATATTGGCCAGTATTTAGAATATGATGCTGCACTGGAGTTACCTATAGATGGAAATCTGGATATTCATAAAGGTGTTTACAACAGAATTGTTAAGGATTTTGGCATTCAAAAACCGCTCTCTTTTAAAATTACAACCCACTCTGATGCTCCTCCCGGAAGCGGACTGGGTTCATCATCAACCATGGTTGTAGCAATTTTAAAAGCTTTTACAGAATGGTTGAATTTACCCCTGGGCGAGTACGATCTGGGCCATTTAGCCTATGAAATAGAAAGAAAAGATTTAAAACTTACGGGCGGAAAACAAGATCAGTATGCCGCAGCTTTTGGCGGCTTCAATTTCATGGAATTTCATAAGGAAGATCGTGTTGTTGTAAATCCATTGCGTATTAAGCGCTGGATTGTAGACGAACTGGAAACTTCACTTGTGCTATACTATACAGGTGCATCGCGTTCATCAGCGGCCATTATCGAGGAACAAAAAATGAATACAACTTCAGGAAATGTAGTAGCTATAGACGCGATGCATTCCATTAAACAAAGTTCTTCCGATATGAAAGAAGCTATTCTGAAAGGCGATGTACCTAAATTTTCATCCATTTTGGAAGATGCATGGGTCAATAAAAAGAAAATGGCCAAATCTATATCGAATAATATGATTGAGGATGTGTTTACCGTTGCAACGCAGGCCGGCGCAATTACCGGAAAGGTAACAGGTGCCGGTGGCGGTGGTTTTATCATGTTCGTGGTAGAACCCACTAAACGCGTTCAGGTGATCAATGAGCTCAAAAAGCTCGATGGTAAAGTGGTGCCTTTTCAGTTTAGTGAAGGTGGATGTCACGGGTGGAAAATTTATTAACCGAAAAACCAACAAAAAGAAATATGAAAAAGAAAATTATGGCTCAGATTTCTTCATCTCAGATGGTGAAACAGCTCTTATTAAACGACGAATTTTTAGTAAACCAGATTGAACAGGCGGCAGACATGGTTATTGCAGCCTATGAATTGGGGAATAAAACTTTATTGGCAGGCAACGGCGGAAGCGCAGCAGATGCACAGCATATTGCGGGTGAGTTTGTAAGTCGGTTTTATTTCGACAGACCGGGCTTAGCTTCTATCGCGCTAACAACAGATACATCTATTTTAACTGCAATTGGGAATGATTACGGTTATGATCGTCTATTTTCCAGACAAGTACAGGCTTTGGGTGTTGCCGGCGATGTATTTATCGGCATAACAACTTCTGGCAATTCAGAAAATATTTTGCAGGCACTTCATGAAGCAAACACCCGCGGAATTAAAACCATTGGTCTTACCGGGCAAGGCGGTGGAAAAATGGAAGCACTTTGCGATATCTGCATAAAAGTACCTTCATTTGAAACGCCACGTATACAGGAATGCCACATTCTCATTGGGCATATCATCTGCTATTTGGTAGAAGAAGCTTTATTTGGAGAGAAAGTGGCCGCATTATCATGAACGTAATTATTTTGGCCGGCGGCCTGGGCACACGTTTAAGATCTGTAGTTTCGGATTTGCCAAAACCAATGGCTCCTGTACACGGAAAACCGTTTGTACAACACTTAATTTCCTGGCTTTTAAAATTCCCTGTCTCCAAAATTATCTTTTCTGTAGGGTATAAAAAAGAGATCATTATGGATTATTTTGGCGAAGAATATCAAGGAATTCCGGTGGTTTATGCGGTAGAGGAAGAGCCCTTAGGTACAGGAGGTGCAATTGCGAATGGTTTAAAATATGCAGACGAAGATTACGTACTGGTAATTAACGGTGATACATATTTCCCGATTGATTTGAACTGGTTCTATCTGTTTCATACCGAGAACGAATCGGAAATTTCAATCGCGCTGAAACCCATGTACAAGTTTGACCGCTATGGAAGTGTAGAACTTAATGAGAATGATATCATCGGCTTTAAGGAAAAAGCCTATCTAGATGAAGGCCTGATTAACGGAGGGATCTATTTTCTGGAAAAGGAATATTTTTTGTCAAAATCTCCTGATGAAAAATTTTCTTTCGAAACCGACATCTTAGAAAAAGCCGTGCTTAACCAGAACATTAAAGGTGCTGTATTTAATGACCCTTTCATTGACATCGGCATTGCCGAAGATTATTATAAAGCCAGCGAAATTCTATGATAAAAGCTTTATTTCTGGATCGTGATGGTGTAATTAACATTGATAAACATCACCTGTACAAAATAGAAGATTTTGAATTTGTTGATGGAATATTCGATGTGTGCGAATATTATCAGGAACGTGGATACATTATTATTGTCGTAACCAATCAGGCCGGGATTGCCAGAGGATTATACCAGGATGCCGATTTTCAAAAACTCAGTTCATGGATGATTGCTCAGTTCAGAGAAAATGGTATCGAAATTTCAAGGATATACCATTGTCCGCACCACCCCGATTTTACCGGACCCTGTGCGTGCCGAAAGCCAGAACCCGGCATGCTTTTACAAGCGCAAAAGGATTTTAATATTGATCTCGAAGCCAGTATACTAATTGGCGACAAACAAAGCGATTTAGACGCCGGCAGAGCTGCGGGCATTCAACAACTGTTTTTAGTAAACCAATAAGCATGACCATTTACTACCTATCTACCACTTTTTTTAGCGATACCGATCTTAATGTCCTTAAGAATATCGTTAAAGGGCATAAGGTTATTTACACTGTCATTTTTTCTAAATCTAACGCCAACTATTCTAAGGAAGAATTACAGATATACTGCGATCAATATAATATTGAATTTATTCCTGTTCAATTAAAATACAGACACCGGAACCCTTTAAACCTGATTGCATTTCTGAAAATAATACAATCAATAAAACAATCAAATGCTGATATTTTATATGCTTTTGATTTTAATGAACTCTATTTGAATACTGTGCTGTATTTATTTCAGAAAACCAATAATACAATTATCGGCGTTCATGATGTACAGAACCATAGTGGTACTAAAAATTCTGCAGTGTCTGGTTTTGCCAAAAACCTCCTGTTAAGAAAGTTTAAATATTTCCAGACTTTTTCTAAAGTACAGCAAAACATCCTGCTTTCAAGAAATCAGGGGCAGCAGGTTTTCTCTATACCACTTGGATTGAAAGATTTCGGGCCCAAACCGGAAGTCTCCAAGCCTGAGGCTTTTACCAGTTTTCTTTTTTTCGGAAATGTTATGCCTTATAAAGGTCTGGCAAATTTAATTAGCTGCATTAACCAACTGGCTCAGAAATACAGCAATTTCAGATTGGTTATTGCCGGGCGTGCGCCAAACTGGGCACAAGAATATGCACCCTTAATTACTGCACATGCAAACATTAGTGCCAATATCGGGTTTATTAACAATGAAGATATACCCACCTATTTCTCACACGCTGATTACTTAATCCTTCCATATAAAGACGTTACTCAGAGTGGGCCTTTAACTATAGCATACCAATACAATGTACCCGTAATTGCCACAAATCTGGAAGGTTTTAGAGAATTTATTTATCCAGATGAAACTGGTTATTTATGCAATCCAGATGTAGAGCACAGCCTTTATCTACAATTGGAGAATGCGATTAACCGAAGTACAGAAGAATATGAGTTGCTTACACATCGGCTTGCAGAAACCGTAAAACGCGAGTTTTCCGATGCCAGTTTACATGAACAATATAACCGAATGTTTTCGCAGGTAGCGAGCGCGCTTAAACAAAATCAAAAAGAATCTTTTGCTATGTCAACTTAAATCAACAAATACACTTAATCATCTACCCATGAAAAAAACGCTATTTGGATTGTTGGTTCTGGCCATTTTGGCTTTGAACTGCAAAAAAACGATTGATGTACTTCCCATTATTCAGCCAACTCTTAAAGATTTGCCTTTTCCTTTTGGTGCAGCCATTAGCACACCTTTATTAAAGTCAGATACGGCTTATCAGAATACAATTATCCGCCAGTTCAAAAGTGTCTCAACAGAAAATGCAATGAAAGCAAGGGTAATTCATCCACTGGAAAATGTATATTCCTGGACAGATGCCGACGAAATTTTAGCTTTCGCGCAAAAGCATGGTTTGCGGGTACATGGACATACGCTGAATTGGTACGGAGATCAGCCCGATTGGATCACAAATTTTCAGGGCAACCAGGCCGCATGGGAACAGATGATGAAATCGCACATCCAAACCATTGTTGGCCATTATAAAGGCAGAGTAAAATCATGGGATGTTGTAAATGAAGCTTTTGAAGATGACGGAACGCTGAGGAATACAATTTGGTTGCAGAAACTTGGTCCGGATTATATTGCGAGAGCTTTCCAATATGCACATGAAGCCGATCCGGATGCAAAGCTTTTTTACAACGATTACGGGCAGGAGTTCGGGTATGAGTATAAAGGGCTGAAACGTACTGCTATTATAGCAATGGCCAATGATTTTATGAAACGCGGTATTCCCATTCATGGTTTGGGACTTCAGATGCATACGAAATATACTCAATCTGATGTAGATATTTCGCTTGCCATTACCACGGCTGCGGCAACGGGCTTGCTTGTGCACATTTCAGAACTCGATGTCGCGTTAAATCCGAATTTTGATTACACGCTGGTATATTCTCAAAGTCTGGCAGAAATGCAAGCCTCGAAATATAAGTCAATTGTTAAAATCTACAATGGCATTCCTAAAGCGCAACAATACGGAATTACCACATGGAACGTTGGCGATAAAGACAGTTGGCTACCACCACATTATGGCCGGCCAGATTGGCCGCTGCCTTTCGATACGAACTATAAACCTAAACTTGCGTTTCAGGGCATTTTGGATGCCGTGAAATAACCTTTTTTTTGCATATGCATGGGCGCGTGGTATTGGGTAGACTCCATCTTTTTCCCTATTTTTGCCACCGTTCATGCAAGCAGAAAATTTTGAGATTAAACTTCCAATATTCGAAGGCCCCTTCGATTTGTTGCTGTTCTTTATCGAACGCGATGAACTGAATATTCAGGATGTGGAAATTTCTAAAATTACCAACGATTTTCTGTCTTATATTCATCAACTTTTGGCATTAAATGTTGAAGTGGCAAGCGAGTTTATTTTGGTTGCTGCAACGCTAATGCGGATAAAATCTAAAATGCTTTTGCCACGTATTGAGCTTGATGAGGCCGGAAATGAATTGAATCCCGAACAAGATCTGATTGCGCGATTGATCGCATATAAACAGTTTAAAACCGTTTCTGAAGAATTAAGAATTTTCGAAGATGCACGGCTTAAGTTAGAACGCCGTGGCAATATTGATTATGACCTGAGTTTGGCCGCAGAATCTTCCAGTCATCAGGATGAATTGCTTTCACTTGATCTGTATCGTTTATTAATGGTATATAACCGCTCTATGCAGAAATATGAATTGCGCAGCGAAGAAGTAAAACATACCGTTGTACAATTCCCATATACCATAGAGCAGCAAAAGCATTTTATTGCCAATTTGCTGGACATTAATAAACAGATTGATTTTGCATTTGTACTTAAAAATTCAGATAACAAAGTACATTTTGTGTATAATTTCCTGGCCATTTTAGAAATGTTGCAGCAGCAAATTGTAGAGATAAATATTGGTAGCGGATACAATAACTTTAATGTTAAAGCCGTAAACTGATCAGGTAAAATTTTGATTGTTGCTGATTATTCTACCATCTCTCTAATCTCACCTCTAAAAGTTCATATTTCCCGTTTCAGTTTATTGACCGAGACAATCGGGAAGAAAAGCGAATAAAAACCGGCGAGTATGCCAATCATTACGGAAGAAAATACAATATTGTAGCGATGGCCATCTGGCATGAGGAAATACAATGCTGCGATTCCGGCAACTACAATTAGAAAAGTGGCTATTGCATGTTTCCCTGCCATTCTGAAAATGTATTTATTTTTAGGAAAACTCTCTTCAATAACCAGATCAAACCTTCGTTTAATGCCCGCTTCAATTGTTTTTTTCAGAATATCAAAAGTGAGCATAAAAGGCAATAGAAGAGACATCGGAAGCAGGAAACGCGCCAGATTTTGTTCGCCGTTTAGCAATTGTACACTGCCTTGTTCTTTAAAAACTAAATAAGGAATTAATGCATTAAACAAAACATTTGGCGCCAGGTAAATGAGCATGTTTTTGCACAAAAACATTCTGCGTTTTACCCTTCTGGTATAAGTTGTATCTACTTCCTCAAGCATATACAACGGGGTTAGAAACGTTTACCAATGTCATCAATGCACTTGCCGTTTCGGTAATTTCTTTCGCTTGTGCTTCTGGCAAGAAAGAGGCATTAGAGAGGAAAGAAAAATCGAGTTGGTTGTTAAAACTACTCAACACAAGTGTGTTGGCGTTTCGCCAGGGGAAAGCTACAGTTGGACTATAAATGGTTTCGATCTTAAAATCCTGGTAAGTCTCTTGAATATCCAGTCTGCCCATATTGCTTAAGGTAATATCGTGAGAACCATTTGTTGATTTTAGAAAACCAATCATCCGGTTTACCGAAGAATGGAAATATTCGCTCATATTCAACAGGCTGAAAATTTTCATTTCAGAAATTTTCTTGTCCAGATCGGTTTTTAACGCTCGCGCGTGATCCCAAAAATCTGTTAGTTTCGGGCTGAGATTCATCTCGGCAATTGGCGCAAAAGCGAACAAGGTATCTTGTTTAATGGCCGGAATAAAACGGCGAATATCAACTGGACTGATCACCTTTCCGTGCGATTTGCCTTTTTGAACAGTTTTAAAAGCGAGTAAAAATGCTGCGCATATAGCTGCATGAACACTAGTGTTTTCTTGTTTACACCTTGTAATAAACTGGTGGGTTTCAAAAGGATTTAATTTCCAGTGGATCACATAATTGTTTTGAGCAGCGTTTTTTGCTTTGGTACTTTTAAAGAAAAAGTAAAGTTTAGCCAAAGCTGAAAAAACTTTCCCTTTAAAATGCGCCGCGCGGCCATTTTCAAAATTTGCAGGAAGCAAATCCTGAACGCTATTAAAAGAAGAATATGGATGAAGTTCTTGTTGCGGATTATCCACCAAACTCATCAATTCCCGCATTAGGTTTAAAATACTTGTTCCATCGCAAATGCAATGTGGCAAAACCAGAAGCAATTCAGAATAGGCATGTCCTTTTATCCAGATTAAACGTGCCAATGGCTCATTTTCGCGATCAAATAATGCATACCATTCTTTTTTTGATTCTGTTAACCAATCATGTTCGTCATGCCTTGGAATGATACGTAAAGGAATGCTGGCTATGTTTTCGTTGTGTACAAAATAAGGTTCCTTGCCGCTGTTGTCAATTTTCATTCGCAATAGCGGATGTTTTTGCTGAATTTTGGATAAAGCCAAACGCAATTTTTCTTCATCAATCTTTCCGGATATTTTTGCAGTAAAAACACAGTTTAATGGTGTTTTCGGGTCTACATGCATAATTCGTTCGCCAAGTATTAATCGTCTTTTCATGCGGCTTCAGTTAAAGGTTGGGTTAAAAGATTGTCCAGAATTTCCATCATTTTTTCTTTAATGGCTTTTCCTTCGGCGTACGGTAAATAGCCCTCGCTGAACATAAACGAAAAATCCATTTGTCCGCGGTAAGTAGATGTTACCAAAGTTGTGGTATTGCCCAACGGACCAATAACAGACGGACTAAAAATGGTTTCAATCTCGAAATTTTTATAGTTTGAAACGATATCCAGCTTACCGAGATTGGAGAACATGCAGTCGTTGCTCGATTTTCCGTATTTAAGCAGGTTGCTGAATTTTCTTAATGCCGAATGGCAAGATTCCATCATAAGCATCAGACTATATGGATTTAATTTTGATAGTTTCTGACTGGCATCTGCCTGAAGTGTTTTTACCTGATCAATGAAACCTTTTTTCAAATCGGCAGAAAGTACAATCATCAACCCGAAAGCAAAAATATGATCGGTTTTAATTAACGGATTGTAGTTGCGCACATCAACAGGTAATGAAATTTTGTTAAATGCTTTAGTACCACGCACAGATTTGAATGCAGATAACAAGGCACCACTTAAAAGGGTGTTTACTGTAAATTGGTGCGTTTTGCAAAACTGGATTATCGCTTTGCTTTGCGCCTCAGTAAGTTTCCAATTGAGCATGTAATCTTGTTGGCGTTCTACCGCTGTTTTTTTTACCGGAATAAGGCGCAACGCTGTTGTAGTTATTTTGCCAATTAATCCGTTTTTTAATCTTTTAGGGAAGCTTTTCAATACCTTTTGCGGTACAATGTCTTGCAAACTCAGAATTGGTTTTTCTTTTCCGATATCGGCTTTTGGATTGTCAAGCAAAGCGAGTAAAGCTTTAACAATAGAAATGGTTGCTGTACCATCGCTAAGGCAATGGTGAATAACCAATAAAATTTCGGATACTTCTTCGGAACGCAACCACACTAAACGCAGTAAAGGATTTTTAGTCGCATCAAATGGCATACTCCATTCTTCTTGCGATACTTTTTGCCAATCATCATCACTATATCTTTCGATTATGCGTATCGGAATCGGAAAAGTTTCGCTTGAATTGGCTTTCATCCTGGGCCAGTTTTTCTCATCAACTTCTACAGATGCCGTTAACCAGGGATGTTTTTCCTGTATTCCCTTTAATGCCGTTTTCAATTCTGATTCGGTAATTTTTCCCTTTAATTTTAGCGGGAAAACCAAATTAAATGGCGTAACTCCATCGCCATACAACATCCTTTCGCCAAAAAACATTTTCCTTTTCATCTTTTAAGCAGTCTCTAAAGGTGCATGTTGTTGGGCAAAATCTTCCAAAAGCTGTACGGCTTTGTCATTTCCGCCGGCCTGTACAAACGTATTTTTGATTTTTTCAGCTGCGGTTCTGTATTTAGGATTTTGCAATAATTCGAAAACTGTATTGCGTAAATCGTCTACACGAAGGCGTTTGTATCTAATGCTTACACCGCATCCGGCTTGCTCAATTAATTTGGCCGTATGGAAATGATCGTAAGCAATTGGCGTAATCAACATAGGCAATCCATTACTGAAAGTGTCATTCACGGTATTAAAACCGCCGTGGCAAATTACGGCATCCATGTGTGGCATGAGTTCAGATTGAGGAACAAAGCCATTAACGATAAAATTATCTGGCCAGTGCTCAAAAATATCTGGGTTTGTTGCCGCCACAATTGTTACAGGCTGATTGGCAAATGCATCTATCAATTTCTGAAAAAAAGCAGCACGAATATCAACCAGCAAAGTACCTAAGGAAACAAAAACTTTCGGTGTGGTTGCTTTGTGTAAGCGCTCCCAATCAAAAGGTGCCAGATTTGGCCTTCCTTTTACCGGACCAACAAATTGCATGTGTGGTGGTTTCTCTGTAAAACCGGCAAATTCCTGAGAGGTGAAAACCATATTTAGCTGGTTAGAATGGATAAAAATTCCATCTTCATAAATTCCAACTTCCTGCTGCAAACCTTTAATGAGGTTTTGCTGCCATTCAAAAATTTTTGGGGCGCTGTTGGCGGTATCGCCCATAACATCTGGTGGTACAGGTGTGGTGGTAACAGAAGGAATACCTTTTAAATGTGCACATAAAGCGCCGGCAAAAGTGATGCAATCGTTTACAATTACATCCGGTTTCCAATGGTCTACAAATTTATTTAACCCTTTCATCATCATTCTGGCAAAAGGAACGTAGGTTTCTTCTAAAGCAAGTTTCATTACTTCCGGGCCAGAACATGCTGGTCCGTCGTCTTGTCGCAGTAAAATCCGGTGAATTTCTTCTGCATATTCCTGCAAATCATCTTCCGGAAAAATAAATTCTCCGCCCTGCGGTACATGTACTTGTGCCAATGAGGTAATCCCGATCCATTTTACTTCGTGCCCGCGGGCAATTAAGCTGGAACCAATACTCAAAGTTGGACTGATGTGGCCAAAAAACGGAGGTACAACAAATAGAAATTTAGACATAAGTTAGAATTTAAGAGGTGAGTATTTGAGCAGTTTTCGGTACAAGTTGTTCAAGATGGTTGGCTGCAGTTTCTGTTCCGCCGGCATCAATAAATGATTTTTGTATGGCTTCTGCAGCGGTTTTATAACTGCTTTCGGCAAGTATTTTCTGTACGGCTTTTTTTAAATGTGTGGCTTTAAATCGGTTAAAATTTAGGCGTTCTCCGGCACCGACGCGAAAAACACGACCGGCAACATGGCTTTGATCATAGGCGATGGGAATAACAACCATTGGTAAACCATTCATCAAAGTTTCGCAAACGGTATTGTGGCCGCCATGGCAAACTACGGCATCTAAATGGGGGAGAAGATCCAACTGCGGAACATGGCGCTGCACAGTAAAGTTGGCCGGCCATTCTTCAAAAAGTGCAGGATCTGAAACCACTACCACATGTATATCTTCTCCACCTAATGCGTCTATAACTTTCGAAAAGAAACTTTTTTTATGTTCATGATCGAAAGTGGTGCCAATGCTGACTAAAATTTTTGAATGTTGAATGGCGTGAAAAGTATTCCAATCAAAATCAATATGCTGTTTACGGCTGTTGAGTACCGGGCCAACAAACTTGAAATTTTCTGCGAGATCCAATTCGCCGAAAAAAGCCTGAGAAGTAAGTACCATCGTTAGTAAATTGGAACAGGCAATAGAATTATCGGCATATATTCCAAATTCGCGCTGCAAAGAAACAATCTGGTTAACTTCCCATTCATGTACTTTTGGCAACTCATCCATAATTTTTATCGCTGCCGGCGCAGTTACAGATGTGGCATACGGTAGGTTTTTATTTTGTGCAGCCATTGCACCAGCAAACATTTGATGATCAGTAATCACCAGATCTGGTTTGTAACTATCCAGCAAATTTGCAATACCTTCATAACTGTATCGGTTAAGGGGGATAAGAACTTCTTCGTACAAAAATTTAATGCTGTCTATTCCGTAAACAATTTTTTTGGTGATGATATCGAGATAGTTTTCTGCATCTTTTTTCTGCTGATCATTTTCATCATATTTTATCTGCAGCAATTCGCCGCCTGATGGAAGTTTTTCTGCCAGTGTGGGATCAAGAGAAATCCAGCCAACCTGATGCCCACGCTGCAACAAAACTGCGCCCATGCTTAATGTTGGATTAACGTGCCCGGTTAAAGGCGGAACAATGAATACAAATTTTGCCATAAGCTTACTGTTCGAAAAAGTTTAAAAGTTCCTGACCAATAATGAGTGGTTGTTGTATCGGAATATTATGATCGCCTTCTACGGCTTTCAATTGGGCGTATCTGATTTTTTTGTTCAAAAGTTTACCGGCATCAAGGCAGTTGGAGAGCCAACCATAAAGAAGAAGCGTATCGTGCGGAATTTTGCCAATGCCACCGGCACCAAAAAAATCTTTCTCTCTGATCATATCCGATTTTATGCTGGTTTCGTGGAAAAGATATTCATACATCCGATGGTTTTTCTCCATTTGCCTTTTGCCCATTTTCACTTTTGTGGTATCGGTAAAGTTTTCTACATAATGTTCCAGAAACTCGCGACTGTACTCATCTATAATTCCTCTCGCTTTTTCATCACTCGGATCTGGCGCTTCAATCACCGCCAGTTTTTTTATTCTTGATGAAAAACGCGTGGCCATTTTCAGGGCGATAAGTCCGCCGAAACTGTAACCGCCCAAATGCACTTTTTTAAGTTCAAGTGTATCCATCAGCGCCAGCAAATCATCAGTCATACTATTTAAATCGTAACCGGATGCGGTTCGCTCGCTCATGCCGTGGCTTTTCAAATCGTATAAAACCACGTGAAAACGGGTGGCTAGAATTGGAGCAATGCTGAAGTAATACACAGAGAGGTTGCTAAACATTCCATGAATAAGCAGCACCGTTTCGGCGCCTTCTTTGTTCAGCTCCTGAATGTGTACCTCTCTGTTATTTACCTCTAGGATTGGCATTCTTCAATATATGAAATGATCATTCCAAGATTCAGGTTAATAAGCTGATCCAGATCCATGTTGGATAACCAGCCGGTAAAATCAATCTGATCACCGAAATGTGCCTTAATTTTTTCCGAGAAAGAAACAATTTCAATACTGTCCATTTCCAGATCTTTAGTGAAAGAGCTTTCTGGGGTAATGTCCATTTCTTCAACAAATTCTTCACCTATCACTTCGGTGATAAATTTTTTCATCAGATCAAAAATTTCTTCGCTGTTCAGTTTAGTTTGTGTAGTTATAGTGTCCATCCGATAATATAGTTTTGGTGTTTAATTGTTTGAATATTTATGCCGTTTATTGTAAGCAATTCTTCATCTGCTGCACTTACTGTGTAGGCTTTAGGATTTCCCTGTAAACCTTTACCGAGGTATTTTCCATAAGCTTCTTTAGCAACCCAGAAACGCGTTGCCCATTCTTTTTGATCGCGGTCTTTTAAGAGGGCAAGTTCAACATCGTTAAAAACAAGGTCGAAAAATGCCGGACTTCTTTCTTCGATAAGTTCGATATCTATACCTACGGGGCCGTCAAATTTTGCGGTAGCAACAGCGTCTGTTCCTTTATGCGCAATAGAGAGTTGGATGCCTTCGGTTAAACCTCCTTTAACATAAGGTTTGCGATATTCATCAGAATAAATTTCAAAAGTTATGGGATAACAAGCTTGTTGTTTTTGCGCGTTCAGCAAATGTCTGATGGCATCTTTTGCTGCAACCCGACTAATCATCCAGGTTCTGCGTTTATTGGGCAAAAGATTTTGATGGTGTTGTTTTTCGGTTTGATTGAAATACCGTTTAAGGATAAAATCCCACGAAACCACGCGGCTATATGCATTGCTGAACATAAAAATGCCGGGAGCAACTTCTGTAGAAAGACGGTTGTGCAAAGGCGACATAGATACATTCCAAAGTGCTTCGTCTATTTCCAGTCGTCTGTTTTGCCAGCCAGATAAAATTGCCCAAAGTTTTCCATTGCGCTTCATGATGATATCTGCAGTTGCAAATTCATCGTTCAGGTCTGTTAATACGCAAGTGCATTCGAATAAACCTTTCTGGTCATACATATCTCCAAAAAACTCAATTTCCTGAATTTTTACAGGGAAGGCAATGCGGTCTTTTGTGAGTGTAAGCTGAAGCCACAGGCCAAAAAGTTGCCCGGCATTGTCTAAAAGTGAACCTTTGCCCGCGCCAGATTCTATTAAGCCAATAATACCTTTGCTGCCTACAGTTACCAGTTTTTTTATTCCTTGATAACCTGGACCATGAAACATATGTGCATCATAAATCTGCTCCATGCTGCGGTCGATGTTTAGCTTTTCGCCAATATCATACGTCTGGTTTTTACCTTCTGAAAGTTGAGACGCAAGCTGTACTTCTGCATTTGCGAAACGTTCAAGATTCAGGTAAACACGATTTTGGTCTTTCCATTCTCCGGTAACGGTTTCTCTAAAAGGCTTCACCACATTCATCCATTGGAAAACTTTTATATTCATGATTTTATGCACTTTTTCTGTTGGTGATTGCTCATGTGCAATTTCACCGAAAAGCTCAAATATCATCGTCATTGGAATTACAGGATCCATGTCTGCAACAGTTGGCCATCCTTTGGGTTGTCTAAGTAAGGAATGGTCTATCAGATATGGGCAATTGTCTAGACTTACATCAAGGTGTTTTTCGAAGTTTCTCCGTTGAACGACTTCTAAAACTGCAGGTTTGGGCGCTTGTTGTATTATTGGTGTATACCGCTCAAACAACTGGCTGATTTCATTTTGCATGCTCATCATTTCCAGCATATTTTCATTGAAAGCTTGCATCACCGGATTATCACTCAGTTGAGCAGCAAATTCTGTTGCCGGAATTTTTTTGTCGATAGTGATGCCTTTTAAACTTTGAAGATTTCCAATAATTGGCAATCCCAGTTCTAGTTTTATTCCTTTTTGTTTAGCAGGAGGCGTTTTAATATTGCCCAGAAAATCCATTCCAATTTCCCGACCCTCTATGAATAATGCGGCTACAACGCGTTGCAATTGTGCAATGCCCGAACGTATTGCGACATTAGCCGTTATTGTACTGATGTTTTTGCCTTTAAGTGTATCGTCTATAAAACCGGTTAAACCGCCAGAACCCACCTGAATAAAAACACGTACACCTTCCTGATACAGTTTTTCTGTGAGCGCTCTAAAACGCACTGGTTTTATCAAATGTTCTGCGCTGAGTTGTCTGATGGCTTCAAAGCCCTCCGGATAAAGTTCTAATGTTGTTGCAGACCAAAGTGGAATTGTAGTTTTTTGAAACTGCATATCTTTCATGCCTTCGAGAATTAAATCGAGTTTATCGGCTACGAAAGGAGAATGAAATCCGGATTGGAACGGCAAAATCTGATGAAAGATTTGTTGCGCTTTGAGTATGGGAACAAATTGTTCTAATGCAGGCTGGTCGCCACAAAGAATAACTTGTTGCGGGCAGTTGTCATTAGAAAGGTATAGGTTTGGAATATTTTTTACAATTGGCTCAAGAATATCCAGTCCGCATCCAACCGCGATAAAACGTGAATCTTTAAGGTCGAAGGTTTCAGGATTAAGTACTTCCAGCAGGTTCATAACCGAGCTTTCTGCGGCAAGCGATGAGGAGCGCGCAGCAAGCCATTCGCCCAAACTGTGTCCGGCATTCATATCCGGATTTAATCCCAGTTTTTTCAGCGCCTGATCCAATACGCTGCTTTTATTTAACACTTTTAAAGCTTCGCTTAATAATCCCTCGGCATTAGAATCTTGAGTAGTTTCAATATTGAAGTATTTGGCAACGCTTTCAAATTCGCCCCCGGCAAGTCCGTCAAGCCCAGAGAAAACAAATGCAACTTTTGCATCACCGGTTAACAGTGGCGCGTTGCTATACCAAATATCTTGTTTGTTGCGCCACGGCGTATTTTTGGAAACAATTTTTATCGCTTTTTTTAATCGGTCTGCCGTTGGATGAAAAACCACCAAACGATATTGCCCGTTACCTTTGCTGTAATCTTCGTTTTCTAAAGCCAGCATCAATTCTTCATGAGTTTCTCTGGCAAGTACCAGAACAGGATCGGTTTTTGGACGATCGACACCAGCGAGCACAACATGTGCGTTAATTCCTCCGAAACCAAATGCGTTTACTGCGGCAAATTTTGGCAAACCAGATTTCTCCCAATCTATTGCTTCTTGCACAATGGAAAAGCGGGTTTCTGCAATTTGTGTTAATGGAGCGCCGCAATGTATACTTGGCGGGATGATGCCGTGATATAGTGCAAGAGAAGTTTTAATTAGGCCTGCAATTCCGGCGGCAGGCATGGCGTGGCCAATATTAGATTTTACAGAACCTAAACCCGCTTTAACTACATTTTCATCTTTACCGAAAAACTGTTTCAGTGTTTCAATTTCTGTTTTATCGCCCAAAGGTGTACCCGTTCCGTGTGCTTCCAGATAACCAATTTGATGAATGTCTAATTCGGCATTTTCCCAGGCTTGTTCTATAGCTTTGATTTGTCCTTTTGTTGATGGACTCATTACGCTGGTTCCGCTTCCATCACTACTGATTCCGGTTCCTTTTACTACGGCGTAAATCCGGTCGCCATCGCGTTGTGCGTCTTCCAGTCGTTTTAAAACAACAAATCCGCAACCTTCGCCAATAATCAATCCGTCAGCATTTTGGTCAAACGGACTAATTTTTTCCTTGCGGGATAAGGCACCCAGTTGTGAGAAAATACTCCAAAAGGCAGCATTTTGGCCTACGTGTACGCCACCGGCGATTACCATATTGCAACGGCCGGAATGCAATTCCTGCACGGCATGATCTACAGCCAGAAGTGAGCTGGCGCAAGCAGCATCTACGGTAAAGGCTGCGCCGCCCAGATTAAAGCGATTGGCTACTAATGATGCAACCAGGTTGGGAATTAATCCCATTGCGGTATCTGCACTGAAGCGCCCTTTGCGAAGCTGATATTCGTGTTTTACTTTTTCAATTTCCTGATCAGACAGTTGTGGAAGTAAATCTTTTAATAAACGGGCAATTTGCTCGCCTGTACGTACAATTTCTATAGCACGCGTAGCACCGGCGCCTGCATAGTTTCCTTTCCCGATAATAATTCCGGTTTTTTCAAGATTATATTCGCGTTCAAAAACTCCGGCATCTTCTAAAGCCCGATGAACTAAATCCAGCGTAATCAGATGGTCTGGTTCTGTTCCGGATACAGCCAAAGGCAAGATGCCGAAACGTTGCGGATCAAACTCATAATCGGGAATAAAACCTCCGCGGTTACAATAGAAGCGATCTACACCGGTTACACTTTTTTCAAAGTGCACCGGATCTATACGTTCTGCCGGAACCAACTGCGTAGAATCTACTTTATTCAAAATATTGGTCCAAAACTGTTCTATATCTTTCGCGCCAGCGAAAACACAAGACATTCCAATTATAGCGACATCGTTTTTTTTCATATCAGCTCTGCTAAGGTTTATGTCCAGGTGTTTCCTGCCATGATCAAAACCTGGCTTTCTTGGCCGTATTTGAGTTCATTCAGAAAGGTTTCCATACCATCTTGTAATGGAATAAGTGCAATTCCGCGGCGTTGATATTCTTTTTCGAGCGTTGGCGAAACCATGCCTGCACCTTTCCAAGGCCCCCAGTTTATTGCCATTACTTTGCCTTTTATCTTTTGCTTAAGTGCCCAGGCATATTTATCCATTACACTGTTGGCTGCTGCGTAATCGGTTTGGCCGCGGTTGCCATATACAGAAGCAATGCTTGAGAACAGAATTACAAATTGTGTTTCTGGTCTTAGCCGTTCTGCGAATACACGCAATGGCGTTACCTTTGTATCGAATACTCGACCGAAAGATTCCTGAGTTTTGTTCTGAAAGAGTTTGTCTTCTAGTAGTCCAGCGCCGTGAACAACTCCATCTATTCTACCATATTCTGCATATACCTGATCAATCAGGCGGTTTAAACCCGCTTCATCTCTTAAATCTAAAGATTCATAAACTACAGTAGAACCACTTTCTTGCAGTGTAGCAATGCTGCGCAAAATCTGATTGTTTTTAAAAATTCTATTGGTTTCCTGTTCTAGCTCAGCAGGTTTTTTAATTTCGCCCAATCCAATCAGATACTTACGGATATCATCTTTATGTTGCAAAGTTGCAGTGGCTTCGTTTACGTTAAGCAAAGGATTTGCCGAGCGGCCAACCAAAATGTATGTACAAGGGTAATCTTTTGCAAAGTGAATGGTTAGCTCGGCAGTGATTCCTTGCGCGCCTCCCAAAACCAGTACCACGGCATCTTTATCCAGTTTAATGTGCTCTTCTTCTGAAGCATTCAACTGGCTCGGAACCAATTCCATGATGTGACGTTTGTGATCATTGTAAATTACTTCAGATGGTTTATCCGGGTTCAGAATCTCATTTAAAGTCATATTGGCAACTTCATCTGCAGACATCTTGGTTTCCAGACTAATGAAACGACATTTGGTATGTTCGTATTCGCGATCCAGACTTTTGAAAAAGCCAGAATAGCCCTGGTAGTTTCTCAGGAAAGAAATATCAGAATGGTCATTAAAATACATTTTGGTATCTGCAATCAGGTAAACCCATTTTACCTGATCAAAGTCTAGTTTTTTAATTGTGGCGAAGTGATCTATAATTCCGGCTTTCTTCTGCGCCTCAAACATGTTTAGAATAATCAAGCCCTGATAGTTTTGTAAATCATCATCAAAATTCACGATATCTACAACAGATCCATTTTTCTCAAACAAGGCTTTAACTTTAAGCGCTTGTCCGCCACCATCATCAGTCACCGCAAAGCGCTGATTTTTTAGTGTAGCCGCTTCTGTAATAGTTAATGCTGCGGGTGTAAGTTCAAATCTGAGACGGGAAAGCTTTTCTTTTACCGATGGATCGTCAATGCTTTCCTCAATGATCTTTTTTGCTTCTGTGAGTACCTCCGAACTCTCATTTTCAACATCCGCAATCCAGTTTACCAAACTATTTAAGGTTTTAATGGCGGCAAGTTTTTCCATTAAATCATCCGTCTGTTCGCCTTCTGTACCGAAACCAACCTTTTCTTTTAACGCAGCAATAATTTCCATTCTTTTTATAGAATCGATACTTAAATCGGCTTCCAGATCAAGCTCCATTCCCAGCATTTCTTTTGGGTAACCTGTTTTTTCACTTACCACTTCCAGAATTGCCGATTTAATTAAATCTGCAGATAATTTCAAAGGAGCAGGTGTGCTTACTTTTGCCGATACTTCAATCGCGATGGTTTGCGTTGCTGGTTGAGCGGTATTTTTGCCAATCCAGTTTACCAGGCTATTTAAGGTTTTTAAGCCCGCAAGTTGCTCCATGATTTTATCTTCAGATTGGTTTTGTCCGGAAAAGCCACCGAGTTCTGTCTTCAACGCACCAATAATTTCTACGCGTTTGATAGAATCAATACTTAAATCTGCTTCGAGATCCATATCCATGCCCAACATTTCTTGCGGATAACCCGTCTTATCGCTCACAATCTGCAACAAGACAAGCTTAAAATCCTTTTGTTCTGCTACGGCTGCGGCTTTGTTTTCCAGAATTGGTTGGTTGCCAATTGCGCCAACTTTTACCGCTTGGTTTTCTGGTTTTATAGGTTCTGCGCTTGGATAAGATGGAGCCTGCGGATAATTTACCTGCGGGAAATTTGCCGGAACCTGACCAAGAAAAGTTAACATTACATCTCTTTGTGCCTGAATTAATGCTTTCATACTGCTTAAATACTCTTGCATCATTTGGTCTTTGGCAGAAGTCTGGATGTTTTCCTGAAGTGTTGAGCTTGATTTCATAATGATCGGTTTAGTAATTGGAACTGCTCCGTTTGCCGGAAGCTTGCCGGTTGATGGTAGGGCTTGCTGGCCGTTTACATACCAGATTGCCGGGCTTTTCTTATATTTTAGTGGTTCATCAAGGTTAATCGCAGTGGTGAAACGACCCTCGAATAATTTGTTTAAATTGATGTTTCTGCCGGTAGAAATGTATGCAGCAAACGTTCCGAGCAGGTGACTGATTTTATTTTGACCTTGATCTTCTGTATGTAAGATAAATTCATCCTGACCAATGCACGATTTTACCAAGCCACTGAGTACTTTGCCAGGCCCAACTTCAATAAAAATTCTTGCCCCTGCCGCATACATATTGCTTAATTCTTCTACAAAACGTACCGGTTGAACCAAATGATCTGTTAATCGTTCCTTGATTAACTCCGCAGAAGCGGGATATGGTTCTGCTGTTGTGTTAGACCAAACTGGAAGACGCAATTCGTTAAAATTGATCTTAGAAAGGACATCACTGTAAATTGTCTTAGATTTTCCTACAACCGGACTGTGGAATGCGCAAGCTACTTCTAATGGGCGGAAAGATATTTTTGCTTCTTTTAACTTTGCAGAAAACTGCTGAATACCAGCGGTAGTTCCGGCAATAACCAATTGAGTAGGTGAGTTGTAGTTTACCGGGTAAACAGATAAACCTTCCATGTAAGATTTCAGATCTTCTTCTTTAGCGCTAACGGCAAGCATGGTTCCGGGATCTCCATTTTCTACTGCATCTAAAATAGATTGTGCCCTTTTAGCACTCAACGGTACAAGTTCCTCTTCTGCAAATGCACCTGCAAAACACAAAGCCGGAAGTTCGCCGTAACTGTGGCCTGCAACCATATCGGGCTCAATTCCTAAAGCTTTAAGAAAGTTTGCAATGGCGAGATCAACCAATCCGAGTAATGGCTGCGCCATTCTGGTATCTCTAATACGTTCTTTCTGTGCCTTGGCCAGATCTGCATCAAAAACGGTACTTGGGAAAAGTACTTTTTCCAACTCAGGGTAATTGGATAAAAGTTTGCGCATTTCCGGGAAAACAACGAAAAGTTCTCTGGCCATATTTACCCGCTGACTTCCTTGCCCCGGAAACATAAAGGCTATTTTGCCTTCGCGTTTTTCTGTACGATAAGTGTCTTTACTTTGTACATCAGAAAGCGCCAGGTCAATTTTCATCACCAAATCTTCAGCGCTGCTGGCAACAATACTCAATTGTACAGGTTTAAGATTGGCTGTTGCCAAGCTAAAGGCAATATTCTTTAATGCAATTTGATCGTTAATCTCCAGTAATTGTTTAACCTGGTTTAAACGAACTTTCGCTTCTTCATAATTGTCTCCTCTGAACACAAATAACTCTGCTGGCCAGGTTTGTATCGTTGGCGATTCTGGATTTGGCGTTGAGGCACTTTCCAGAACTGCATGGAAATTGGTGCCTCCAAAGCCGAAAGCACTCACACCGGCGTAACGCTGTTTTTCGGTCCACAATCCGGCTTCGGTATGAAAAGCAAACGGACTGGTTTCAGTTTTATAAATACTATTTGGATTTTTTAAATGAATGGTTGGGGGTTTAATGCCATGATAAACCGCAAGCGATGCTTTTATTAGTCCGGCTAAACCCGCGGCGCATTTGGTGTGACCAATTTGTGTTTTGACTGAGCCAAGGTGTGTTTGTGCTGCGGTTGCTCCGGATTGGTTTAACATATCTGTTAACGCACTGATTTCGGTTTTGTCACCTACAACAGTTCCGGTACCATGCGCTTCAATCAGGCCAACCAAAGAAGGCGTAATGCCAGCTTGATCATAGGCACGTTCAAGCGCGTGCATTTGCCCATTTTTGCGAGGTGCAGTTAAGCCAAGGCTTTTACCATCGCTAGAACCGCCAATACCTTTAATTACAGAATAAATGGTATCTCCATCGCGAAGTGCATCATCGTATCTTTTAAGTACAACCATCGCAATACCTTCACCAAGTGCAATTCCATCTGCTTCTGCATCAAAAGTAGCACACCGCCCTTTTTTAGAAAGGGCGTGTGTGCTGGAGAACATGAGATAATCATTTATTCCATTGTGCAAATCTGCTCCGCCGGCCAAAACCATATCAGATTTTTCCAGAAACAATTCCTGGCAGGCCAGGTCTATTGCAGCCAGAGAGGATGCGCATGCTGCATCAACCGTAAAATTTCTACCGCCAAGATTTAGACGGTTGGTTATTCTGCCAGAAATTACATTAGCTAGAATACCCGGAAAAGAATCTTCAGTCGTTTTAGGCAAGGCCTGGTCCAATTCTGCAGGCATTTCGCCAAAAACTTGTTTATAATATCCTCTAAAACTGTAATTATTGGCCAGATCATTGCCGCCTTCTGCACCGATAATTACGGAAACATTTTCGTGGTCGAAACCTCCATTTTCATAACCTGCATGCTGTAAAGCTTGTTTCGCAACCAACAAAGTAAGCAGTTGGGTAGGTTCTATAGCAGCTAAAGATTGTGGAGGGATTCCAAATTCTAAAGGATCAAAATCAATTCTTGGAATAAAACCGCCCCATTTAGAGTGCGACATATCGCCAGCTGTAGATTCCGGATTATAGTATAAGTCTTTGTTCCAACGTTCATCAGGTACTTCCGTCACAGCGTCTTTACCAGAAATAATATTCATCCAGTATTCTTCCAGATTTCTGGCACCCGGAAAAATACAAGACATGCCCACTATGGCTACATCGAGTGCTTTATCTGTTTTTTTAGGAGCTTCTGGAAGAACAATTGTTGCGATATATTCGAAATTGCCTTCGGCAACGTTCTTATGCAAATCGAGTAGAGAAAATGTAGATTTATGCATGGTGGCAATTTGGCCAATCATGTACATGCCCAATTCGCTTTGTTCTGCAGCAGGAATATTTATAAGATCGTTTCCGCGACGTTCAATGCCTTTTGCAGCTATCCGTAAACGGCCAACATTTAAACTTTCCAGTTTTTCCCAAATTTCTTTTTTATCTACACCAGCTAGTTGAAGCTTTTGTTTTTCTTCGGCAAAAAAATCAGCAAAGCTAGAATTAAGGCAACGTGTTTCATGGCCAGGTGCAGTTTCTAACAATACAGTCTCATTTGCATTAAGAGCCTCATTCTGAAATTTCTGTAAAATAGCGCCGGTTTCTACAGCTTCTTTAGTATATAAATATGCCGTTCCCATGAGCACACCAATTTTCATTCCTTTTGCCGCAAGGGGAGCCGCCATAATAGAAATGAAAGCTGTAGAAAATGCATCGTGAATACCCCCGGCAAAAAATACGCTTATGCGCTCTGGGTTTTCCTCTTTGAGTAATCTTTCAATTTGTTTTTCCCATAAGACCATACTGGATAGTGGACCTACATGGCCACCACATTCGCGTCCTTCAAAAATGAAATTTGTTGCGCCTTCTTTCAGGAACATATCTAGTAAAGAAGCTGAGGGTACATGAAGGAAGGTTTTTATACCTGCTTTTTCAAATGGTTTTGCTTGTGAGGGGCGGCCGCCTGCAATTAAAACAACTGGCGGTTTCGCTTCTAATATATATTGTTGTTGCTCATCGCGAAGTTCTTGCGGGGCGAAACCCAAAATACCAACACCCCATGTTTTTTCTCCGGCAAGCTGTTTGGTTTCTATGATCAGATCTTTCGCTGCCTTTCCTTTTAATAGAGATAAAGCAATGAATGATAGCGCGCCGGCTTCAGATACGGCGTTTGCAAATGTAGCCACATCGCTTACGCGCGTCATTGGCCCCTGCGCAATTGGATACGTAATGTTAAGATCTTGTGCAAGTGGATTAAACGGACGAATGCTGTTATTGGCTTTTGCTTGTTTGATATGCCCGTAAATAGACTGTTGAATGCCAAAAATCAGTTTGTTCAGTTTTTTATATTTCGTTACTAAATCAATTCCAATAGCAATATCCTGTCCCATCGGGATATAATTTTTATCCAATATATATCCTCCGAAATATTGTTGAAGTTCTGCATAGCCGATATTTTCTTCTGTTATGGGTGAATTTGGTCTGGATAAAACCCTGCAATGGTCAATCAATTTGGTTTCTGTACCGCTTAATTTTGCGCAGATATTTTTCAGCTCTTGAGGGATGTTCGATTCGGGAAAAAGTGCAAGCTGGCTATCCAATACAATACCTTCTGCACCTTGCGCAATTACGGCTGCGGCAGTATGAGTGCCAATTCCTCCCTGAACCCAAACCGGCAGATCTTTGATTTCCTGTATGATTCTCTGAAACAAAATGAAAGAAGATTCGTACCCTACCAAACCTGCGCCTTCATTTCCTTTCACAATTAAACCGTGTGCACCCAACGCTCTGGCCTGTATAGCACCTTCAAGATCAAAAATCTGGTAGATGAGTGCTGCGTTATATGGGTTGTTTACTGTAAAAGGATACCGGGTTACAATGTGTGTTACTGCTGCCGGGAGTTGTAAATCAGGAAATTCAGTAGAAAAACAAACGCCAAATTGAAAGTCTGCATTTGAAAGCTGTAGAAGTGCATTTTCTGCATCGCTTTGATTATGCCCCAAATTCAGCACCGGAAATGCTCCAGACTCGTTTAGTTTAAATATTAAGTTAACGTCGGGGATCTCGAAGGGAGTGAGGCCAAAAATTGTTTGTTTTTTCATGTTCGGTTTTAATTAGGGTTCAAAAACTTCCATTATAACTAAGTACCTCTTTCTCAACGAAAACAACCATGCGTCTACTAAAACGCATTAGGAGTGAAGTAATCGGTTATTTGGTCGTTGGGTGAAGGTTGTGTAGTTTTACGCTATTTGCAATATAGTATTAATTATACAATATTAATACTTTAAAATACTACAAAAATTAAATTGCTATTAAGTTTGTGCTATTTTTAAGCTCGGTACATTGAATAGCGCTTTTTAATACTTCATTGGCTTATAGAACTAATAATACAATTTTTGAATTTCGTGATTTTGGTGATTTTCGCCTTCGTATTGTTTCATTCTTTTGTTTGTTTGCTCGCTTTCTTGGTTAAAGCATTGGTTTTTTATTGTGTTTGCCTGATAGTATTAATAAGACGAATTTAACACGATAAATTGGCATAACTTGTCTGCGATATTGCAATGAATGAAATGAATGCGAAATGTTTTTGAAATTGAATTGGATTGAGCAAATCTTAATGTTAAATGAGTAGGAGATGTTCTTTAAGCGGTGTTACAAGTTATTTGCCATAAAGCCAGATTCATAGTCCCACTCTATCGATAAAATTGTTACTTTTGCAAAAAAAATACAAACCTATATATAAGGATGACACGCGACAACCAAATTTTTGACCTTATCGACAAGGAATTAAGCAGGCAAGAGCATGGCTTAGAATTGATTGCATCGGAAAACTTCGTAAGCAAACAAGTTATGGAGGCTGCAGGATCAGTACTAACCAATAAATATGCCGAAGGATTACCGGGCAAGCGCTACTATGGCGGTTGTCAGATAGTAGATACCGTAGAGCAAATTGCTATTGATAGGGCAAAAGAATTGTTTGGTGCAGCATGGGTTAATGTTCAGCCACACTCTGGTGCACAGGCAAATGCTGCGGTTATGTTGGCCGTTTTGCAACCAGGTGATAAAATTTTGGGTTTCGATCTGTCTCACGGTGGGCATTTAACTCATGGTTCTCCGGTTAATTTCTCCGGAAAATTATACCAACCTTTGTTTTACGGCGTAGAGAAGGAAACTGGTCGCATCGATTATAAAAAACTTGAAGAGGTTGCTTTAGCTGAGAAACCAAAGTTGATTATCTGTGGTGCTTCAGCTTATTCTCGCGAGTGGGATTATGCATTTATCCGTGCCGTAGCCGATAAAATTGGCGCATTGGTATTGGCAGATATCTCTCATCCGGCAGGTCTAATTGCAAAAGGTTTGTTGGCAAATCCACTTCCGCATTGTCATATTGTTACAACAACTACCCACAAAACTTTACGTGGACCACGTGGTGGAATGATTATGATGGGACAGGATTTCGAAAATCCTTGGGGCTTGAAAACACCAAAAGGAGAAGTCCGGATGATGAGCAATCTATTGGATATGGCTGTTTTCCCTGGTACACAAGGTGGCCCGTTAGAACATATCATCGCAGCGAAAGCAATTGCCTTTGGCGAAGCTTTAAGCGATGAGTATGGTGTATATATTAAACAGGTTGCAGCAAATGCGCAGGCAATGGCTAAAGCATTTGTTGATCGTGGATACGGAATTATCTCAGGTGGTACAGATAATCACCTGATGTTGATTGATTTACGAAATAAGAACATTACAGGTAAACTGGCTGAAAATGTTTTGGAGCGTGCTGAAATTACTGTAAATAAAAACATGGTTCCTTTTGATGATAAATCTCCGTTTGTGACTTCTGGTATCCGTGTAGGAACAGCAGCGATTACAACTCGTGGATTGAAAGAGACTGAGATGGAAAAAATTGTTGAATTAATTGATCGGGTTTTAAGTAATCCTGAGGATGAAGCAACAATCGATACCGTAAAACAGGAAGTAATACAATTGGTAAGCGCATTTCCGCTTTACAAATAAATGGTTTAGTCCTACATTGGGAATTAAAGGCGGCTGCACTTGTGTAGCCGCTTTTTTTGCGCTCTTTTTGAAATTAGTATTCAGAATGTTATAAAAAGTAAAGGGCCGATATCCTTTGAAGAAATATCGACCCTTACCATCTAAATTAACGCTCTCAATTATATAAACGATAAAGCATACTGAAAGGTTTTCAAAAAAATAAAAAAATCTTTTAATTGCGGTTAAGCAACTGTAGTGCAGACGTTTTTTCTTTCGTTAAATACGCATTATCAAATCGAAATTTTTAAGCATGATGTGTATCGCTAAATTATTCTACAAAAGCTACGGTAGCAATACTCACCTTTGCACCATGTTCCAGCAAAACTTTGGCACAAGCTTCAAGTGTGGCGCCCGTTGTGATTACGTCGTCGATAAGAAGGACATGTTGGTTTTGCAATTTATCGAAAGATGAAACATTAAATACCATTTGCATATTTTCATACGGATTGTATCGATTTTTTGTGGTTTGACTCTCTCGCTTCTCCTTTCGGAATAAAACGTCTTCGATTATTGGTTTTTAAATAATTTCAGATAAACCTTTGGCAATATGGCTGCATTGGTTGTATCCGCGTTGCTTGAGTTTTTTTGGATGCAGAGGTACAGGAATTATAAAATTTACGTCTTTGTAGTTTGGATTATCTTTTAATCTTTCGCCTAATAGGGATCCTAGATAAAAGCCAATTTCAATTTTACCATTGTATTTCAAATTATGAATTAGGTTTTGAACACGAGTGGCTTTCCTGAAGTATAACATGGCCATCGCGGATTCAACAGATATTCTTCCCCAGAACTGTTTGGCTACTTTATTTTCGCTGTGAATATGATAATCTGTATAGGGAAGGTCATAAATACATTTAGTGCAAATTATATGCTCGGTTCCAACAAACTCAATTCCGCAAGCATTGCATAGGTCTGGAAACAACAAGCCTATCAAATCAGAAAACCGACGTTTTACCCAGGTCATAGCTAAAAATACTGAAAAGCAATTAAAAAACATTGAACAACCTTTTGTAATGCAAGGCAATCTCGGTACACATTTCTATCCGGTAACGGACTCATATAGTTGATGTTTTTTTGCAACTTCTAGTGACGAAGTTCGTTATACTTTCTGCTGGTGGTTATTGCCTTTGCACTAAACGCTTTAACCAAATAGATTACTCAAAGCGTTTCAAACAAATCTTTAATCTGTATATCTAATAGAGGGATAAGATATATAACTTTCTTATACCAGGTAGGTACCAAGTTAACCCCAGGTTAACCCCTCGTTTACCTCTTGGTTACCCGTTGTTTACCTGTTTGGGTAAAGCGGAGGTAACGAATAAGCGAAGGATAGGTAAAGTAGAGGCCAGCAAAGGGTAAAGGAATTGGCTGTTTTGTGTTTGGTAAAGTGAATTAATCTTGCTCATTCTTTAATGAGTGGGGTAGTAGCTTTTTATTTGGGACAAGGGGAAGATAATACTATCAATAAACTCTTTAAGGTTTCCTTAAAAACGAGTCCAGTGTTTAGCAAAGCGAAAATTCTTCATGTCCTATCTGTTTATATGGTGAGAAAAAACATTTGCCACCTCAAACAGCATGATGTGCCTTTTACAAGCGAGCATCTGATCTTCATCTCCTATATGTGTATACGGTGAGAAAAAACATTTATCCTCTGAGATAGCTAATGCGCTTTGAAATCCTGCTGATAGACTCGTTAGGAATGCGTGCGGATGCCAAACACTTAAGTTGCCCGAATTGTTTTTAAGGGATGTTTAAATTTTTCTAATTGGTAAACAGCGTTTTAGGGTATTCACCACATAAATATTGTTTATTGTATTTGCGTGGGTATATTTTTTTTCTACCTTTGCACTCCGCTTCGGAAGGAAGGGGACGCCGGTGAGAGAGAAAGAGGAGAGAGATAAGGTGATAAATTGAAAAGAGAATAGGAACACGTTATATTTAAGGATTAACTGAAATACAACGAAAAGAGTTAGAGAAAAAAAATAAAAAATATTTTTCTTGCGAATAACAAAAAGTTTCCTACCTTTGCAATCCCAAACGGAAACGAAAGGGAAATCAGAACGGCGGATGTCGGGAAGGTGATAAAAAAAGAATTGAAAGGCTGGTTGAAGTTGAAGGATGAAAAAGACCTTTAATGAATACAAGCCAGAAGATATACAAAACGATCGGCCGTGAGGTTTAGAAGATCAACAAGTTCTTAAAAGAGATGTCAATGTAGCGCAGTGGGGTA